>ENA-ORML01000580-ORML01000580.1-human-gut-metagenome-genome-assembly--contig:-NODE-580-length-41477-cov-14.639008_pt1 | contig 41477 bp, 42 predicted proteins | sample MGYA00242103_ERZ508995 | MGnify/ENA primary metagenome ERZ508995 (study PRJEB26280, sample SAMEA2338702) | human gut metagenome | biome: human gut; feature: human-associated habitat; material: faeces... | reverse complement strand
ACGGCACCATCGCCGAGGAAAGCTGGTTTGACGATGACGTCACGCCCCAGCTTTTTAAGGAGGAGCTGATGTCCGGGGACGGGAACATTACCGTCTGGATCAACTCTCCCGGCGGGGACTGCGTGGCCGCGGCCCAGATCTACAATATGCTGATGGACTACCCCCACGATGTAACGGTGAAAATCGATGGCATCGCGGCATCCGCCGCATCCGTCATCGCTATGGCGGGTACCAAGGTCCTCATGTCCCCGGTGTCCATGCTCATGATCCACAACCCTATGACCGTGGCCATGGGTGACACGGGTGAGATGCAGAAGGCCATCGAGATGCTCTCCAGCGTCAAGGACTCCATCATCAATGCCTACGAAATCAAGACCGGCCTGTCCCGCGCCAAGCTGTCCCATCTGATGGACGCCGAGACCTGGATGGACGCCGGGAAAGCGGTAGAGCTGGGCTTCGCCGATGAGGTGATGAAACGCCCTGCCGAAGCGGAGGATGTAGAACCCCCGACAGTCACCATGCTGTACTCCAAGGCATCGGTGGTCAATTCCCTCATGGATAAGATCGCCGAAAAATGCAGAACCACTCGTCCCGCCACAAAGGCGGAACCCAAGGGCCGCTCCGTAGACGATCTCTACGAGCGGCTCAATCTTTTGAAACATTAAAGGAGGAAATCTACCATGACTATTTTGGAACTGCGCGAGAAGCGCGCCAAGGCCTGGGACGCTGCCAAGGCTTTTCTGGACTCCCACCGCACCGACAAGGGCACCCTGTCCGCCGAGGATGACGCCACCTACTCCCGCATGGAGCAGGACATCTCCGACCTGGGTAAAGAAATCGCCCGGATGGAGCGCCGCGAAGCTCTGGACGCCGAGCTGAATAAGCCTGTCAACCACCCCATCACCGGTAAGCCCGCCGGCGACCAGCAGCCCGAAAAGAAGGGCCGCGCTTCCGATGAGTACAAGCGGAACTTCTGGAACGCCATGCGTCTGCAGGGCAACCCCTATGAGATTCGCAACGCTCTGCAGGAAGGCACCGACAGCGAGGGCGGCTACCTGGTGCCGGATGAGTACGAGCGCACCCTGGTGCAGGCTCTGGAGGAAGAAAATGTATTCCGCCGCCTGGCCAAGGTCATTCAGACCTCCAGCGGCGACCGCAAGATCCCCATCGTGACCAGCCACGGTTCCGCCGCCTGGTTGGATGAGGAGGACGCCCTCACCGAGAGCGATGAGGTGTTCGGTCAGACCTCTCTGTCCGCCTACAAGCTGGGCACTTTCCTGAAGGTGTCTGATGAGCTGCTCAACGACAGCGTGTTCGACCTGCCCTCTTACATCTCCACCGAGTTTGCCCGCCGCATCGGGGCCAAGGAGGAGGAAGCCTTCTTCGTGGGTGATGGCAGCGGCAAGCCTACCGGCATCTTCGCCGCAACCGGCGGCGCACAGACCGGCATCACCGCCGCCAGCTCCACCGCCATCACCGCTGATGAGCTGATTGACCTGTTCTACTCTCTGAAGTCCCCCTACCGCAGGAAGGCGGTCTGGGTGATGAATGACTCCACGGTCAAGGCTATCCGTAAGCTGAAGGACAACCAGGGGCAGTATCTGTGGCAGCCCTCCCTCACGGCTGGGACCCCCGATACCATCCTGAACCGTCCGGTATACACCTCTTCCTATGTTCCCGCCATCGCCGCCGGCGCAAAGACCATCGCCTTCGGTGATTTCAGCTACTACTGGATTGCCGACCGCCAGGGCCGCTCCTTCAAGCGCCTGAACGAGCTGTTCGCCACCACCGGTCAGGTGGGCTTCATGGCCACCCAGCGCGTGGACGGTAAGCTGATCCTGTCGGAAGCCATTAAGGTGCTGGCGCAGAAGGCGTCTGCTTAATGGAAGGGCGGTGGTGATGATGGACGAGCTTCTTTCAAAGGTCAAGGAAAACCTCATCCTGGAGCATGACGCCGATGACAAGCTGCTGGAACGCTACATCACCGCCGCCATCTCCTATGCGGAGAGCTACCAGCACATTGAAGCGGGGTATTACCAGGAGCACCCCATGCCCCCAACTACCGAGCAGGCCGTCATTATGCTGTCATCCCACTTCTACGAGTCCAGGGATGGCAGCACGGGCGGCTTTTTCGCAGATAACGTGCAGGCCGGTCAGCAGGTGTGGAATACTGTGAACCTGCTTCTCCGCCTTGACCGGGAATGGAAGGTGTGAGTATGTCTTTCGGGAAAATGAACACCTTTATTGACCTGGTAAAAAAGGAAGTCGCCGTAGACGCGGAGGGCTTCAAATCGGAAAAGGAAGTCACCCTGGCTTCCGTTAGGGCTTATCGGGAAGGAAGGCACGGAAGTGAGAGATGGGCAAACATGGCTGCTTTTTCGGAAGCTACGGACCTGTTCCGCTTCCGGGTCATTCCTGGTGTATCCGTTACCACAGACCTGGCGATCCTCTGCGATGGCGACCGATTCGAGATCACCTCGGTGGAGGACGTGAAAGGCCGGGGGATGTATCTGGAGGTCATGGCAAAGGTGGTGAAACCCGGTGGCTAAGGTGAAAGTGGAAATGCCGGAGGAATTCCTCCGCAAGCTGTCCCTCCTGGGCAGCAAAACAGATGAGATTGCGGGACGTGTCCTGGAAGCCGGCGGCGAGGTCGTGCTGTCAAAGGTACGGAGCAACCTCTCCTCCGTCATTGGCAGCAGTACGAAATACGACTCTCGCTCCACGGGTGAACTGGAACGCTCCCTGGGTCTGACCCCGCCTTTGGTGGATCGGGACGGAAATCACAACATTAAAGTCGGTTTTGCCGAGCCGCGCTCTGATGGCAGCAGCAACGCCATGCTGGCCAACATCATCGAATATGGCAAGAGCGGCCAGCCGGCGAAACCCTTTCTCAAACCCGCACAGACCTCATCTCGAAAGGCCTGTAGCAGCGCCATGATCCGCAAACTGGAAGAGGAGGTGGAGAAGCTGTGAGTCTGCTGTCTGAACTGAAAACGGTGGCGGATGCCTGTTCAATCCCGGTGGAGACCGGCGTTTTTTCCGGCGTACCGCCTGACCTTTATTTGGTCATCACGCCAATGGCGGACACCTTCGAGCTTCACGCCGATGATTCCCCAGGGTACGACACTCAGGAAGCGCGGCTGTCCCTGTTCGTGAAGGGCAGCTACACCGCCACCAAAGACATTCTTGTCCGCGCTCTGCTGGGTGCGGATTTTTGCATTACCGACCGCCGGTATATCGGCCATGAGGACGATACCGGCTTTCACCACTACGCCATTGACGTGGCAAAAACTTATGAAATGGAGGAATGAGCTATGGCTACTATCGGCTTGGATAAGCTGTACTACGCCAAAATCACCGAGGACACTTCCGGCAACGAAACCTACGGCGATCCTCAGCCCCTGGCAAAGGCTATGACCGCCGAGCTGTCGGTGGAGCTGGCGGAAGCTACGCTGTATGCGGACGATGGCGCCGCCGCTGTGGTCAAGGAGTTCCAGAGCGGCACTCTGACCCTGGGCGTGGATGACATCGGCGTTACCGTTGCCCAGGACTTGACCGGAGCCACCATTGACGGGAACAAGGTGCTGGTCTCCACCAGCGAGGATGGCGGCACCCCTGTGGCCGTGGGCTTCCGCGCGAAAAAGGCAAACGGGAAATATCGCTACTTCTGGCTCTATCGAGTAAAGTTCGGCATCCCCGCCACCAACCTCACCACCAAGGGCGAGAGCATCGAGTTTTCGACCCCTTCCATTGAGGGCACCGTGACCCGGCGCAACAAGGTGGACGGTCAGGGCAAGCATCCCTGGAAAGCGGAGGTCTCCGAGGACGATACCGGTGTGCTGCCCGCCACCATCTCCGGCTGGTACGAAGAGGTCTATGAGCCGGACTACACCTCTTTGGAAACCTGATAAGGAGGGCTGACCTATGAGCAAGGAGCGAAGCGCCGCCATCACCATTGGCGGCAAGGAGTACGAGCTGGTGCTCACCACCCGCGCCACCAAGGAAATCGCCGGGCGGTATGGTGGTTTAGAAAACCTGGGCGACAAGCTGATGAAGTCAGAGAACTTTGAGATGGCGCTTGATGAGATCATCTGGCTCATTACCCTGCTGGCCAATCAGAGCGTCCTGATTCACAACCTCCAGCACCCGGAGGACAAGAAGGAGCCGCTGACTCAGGATGCGGTGGAGCTGCTGACCTCGCCCTTTGAGCTGGCGGGGTACAAGGAAGCCATTATGGAAGCCATGTATAAGGGCACCAAGCGGAATATCGAAAGCGAGACGGACTCAAAAAACGTGGAAGTCGGGTAACAGACGCCGAGCTGTTTACCCGGCTTTTCTATTACGGCACCGCCCAGCTGGGCTTTACCCCGGAGGAAACCATGCTGCTGCCCTTCGGCCTGCTGCTGGACCTGTGGGAGTGCCACAAGCAGTTCCTCGGCATGGCAAAACCCAAGCGGGAGCTGACCATTGACGATGTGATTCCCTATGGGATTTAAAGGAGGTGACCACGGATGGCGGATAATTTTGGCCTAAAAATCGGGCTGGAGGGCGAAAAAGAATTCAAGAAGGCGCTGGCGGACATCAACCAGTCCTTCAAAGTCCTCGGCTCCGAAATGAAGGTCGTGCAGTCCCAGTTTGATAAAAACGATGATTCCGTGGAAGCCCTCACCGCCCGGAACCAGGTGCTGGGTAAGGAAATTGACGCCCAGAAGAAAAAGATCGAAACTCTGCGTCAGGCGCTGGAGAACGCTTCAACCTCCTTTGGGGAGAACGACCGGCGCACCCAGCAATGGCAGATCCAGCTCAACAATGCCCAGGCCGCTCTGAACAATATGGAGCGGGAGCTTGACCAGAACCAGAGGGCCATCGACTCCATGGGTGATGAGATGGGGGATGCAGCCCAGCAGACGGACAAGTTCGGGGATGAAATCGATGATGCCGCCGACAAGACCGATAAGGCGTCCGGCAAGCTGGAGAAGGTCGGCTCCGTCCTCAAAGGTCTGGCGGTCACGGTGGGCGCCGCTGTTGCCGCCGCCGGAGCAGCCCTTGCCGGGCTGACCAAGAGCTTCCTCGACCTGGCGGAGTCCACGCGGGAATATCGGGAGGACCAGGCCAAGCTGGACGCGGCCTTCACCACCGCCGGCTTTACGGCGGAACAGGCCGGTGAAGCCTACACCGGCTTCTACGCTATCCTGGGCGAAGAAGACCGCAGCGTGGAAGCTGTCAATCACCTGGCCAAGCTCTGCTCCACCGAGGAAGAGCTGGCGCAGTGGACGGACATCGCCGCCGGTGTCTGGGCCACTTTCGGAGACAGCCTTCCCATCGAAGGTCTGACCGAAGCCGCCAACGAGACCGCCAAAACCGGTACCATCACCGGCCAGCTGGCGGACGCCCTTAACTGGGCCGGTGTCAATGAGGAGGCTTTCCAGTCGGCGCTGGATGGCTGCAGTTCCGAACAAGAGCGCGCCGCACTTATCACCGATACCCTCAACGACCTGTACCAGGAAGCGGCGGAAAACTATAAAACCCTCAATGGGGACGTGATGGAAGCCCAGCGCGCCCAGGCGCTTCTCACCGATGCATACGCCCAGCTGGGAGCCATTGCCGAACCTATTATGACCACTCTGAAGACCATGGCGGCGGATGTCCTAACCGCCATGATTCCCTTCGTGTCCCTCATGGGCGAAGGGCTGCAGGGTGTTCTGAACGGCACAGCGGGAGCCGCCGAGACCTTTGCCGAGGGGATCTCCGGTCTGGTGAACGTTCTCATGGAAAAGCTCTCCACCATTGTGCCGGTCATCGGGGAAGCCATCCTCGCCAGCCTTCCGGTGCTGCTGGAAGCCGGGGTAAACATCATCGCAACCCTTGTCACCGGCATTGTCAACGCTCTGCCCCAGCTGGCCGCAGCCGCCCTCTCCATCGTTCTCCAGTTGGTCACCAGTCTGACCGAGCTGGCTCCGCAGCTTTTACAGGCGGCGATGCAGGTGGTGGCAACCCTGGCTTCCGGCATTGCTTCCGCATTGCCCCAGCTGGTTCCCACCATTGTGCAGATGGTGGTTCAAATCTGTCAGACCCTCATTGCCAATCTGCCCCTCATCCTGGACGCGGCGCTTCAGCTGGTTACGGGCCTGGCGCAGGGTATCCTCAACGCTCTGCCGGTGCTCATCGCGGCTCTGCCGGAGATCATCAACGGCATCGTGACGTTCCTGCTGAACTCTATCCCGCAGATCATTGAAACGGGCATCCAGCTTCTGACCTCGCTGGTGGCCGCGCTGCCGGAGATTATCACCGCCATTGTCGCGGCCATCCCCCAGATCATTGAGGGGATCATTACGGCGGTACTGAACTCCATCCCGCAGATTATTCAGGCGGGTATCGACCTGCTGGTGTCGCTCATCCAGGCTCTGCCCCAGATCATCACCACCATTGTGGCGGCGATCCCACAAATCATTACCGGCATCGTGAACGCCCTCATCAACAGCATCCCTCAAATTATCCAGGCCGGTGTGGAGCTGTTGGTGTCCCTGATTGCGAATCTCCCGACCATTATTGTGGAGATTGTGAAGGCGGTCCCGCAGATCATCACGGGGATTGTTTCGGCTCTCGGTCAGGGAGTCTCCCAGATTGCCGAGGTGGGCGCTAACCTGGTGCGCGGCCTGTGGCAGGGCATCCAGTCTCTGGCCGGGTGGATTTGGGATAAAGTCTCCGGCTGGATTTCCGGTATCTGGGACGGCATCCTAAACTTCTTCGGCATCAACTCGCCCTCCAAGGAAATGGCCTGGGTAGGCGAAATGCTGGTAGAGGGCCTTGCCGGTTCCATTGAGGACAACGGCGGTCAGGCGGTGAAAGCCGCCGAGGGCATGAGCAAGGACATCAATGGGGTCATGCAGGACCTCGCCAAGGATATGACTACGGCGCTGCCTACGGATTTCTCCGTGAAAGGCAGCGTGGAAAGCGCCATGTCCTCCGCCGCTTCTGCCGGCGCTGGGAAGAGCGGCTTCGTCCTGCAGCTCAACATCGGCACCTTCAACAACTACACCAACGAGGATATCCGGCAGCTCACCAACGAGATCATGGTGACCGCCGGACAGTTTGCCAAGCGGAAAGGGGTGGTCTTCGCATGAACTATTTTGTGTATAACGGGATCTCGTCTCTGGACATGGGGCTTCGCATTGAAAGCAAGAATGTGTTTTCCGCTCCGGAGTACGATGTGACCTTCCAGTCCATCCCCGGCAGAAACGGCGACCTCATTCTTCCCAATGGGCGCTACCCCAATGTACAGGTGACCTATTCCGTATTCCTGCCCGCCAAGAGCATCGCGGAGCTGGCTGAGAAAATCACCAAGGTCAAGGCGTGGCTCTATGGGGAGCAGAACGCATACCACACCCTTTCCGACAGCTACGACACCCTCTATACCCGGAAGGCGGTGTATTCCGGGAGCCTGGATATCGAGGATCAGCTCAATCGCATCGGTGTGTTCACCGTCAGCTTTTCCTGCCACCCCTTCCGCTACAGCGTGGACGGAACCGAGCCTATTACCATCACGCAGTCCGGCTCTACGGTGACCAACCCGGAGAGCTTCGAGTCTCTACCCATCCTCACCCTCACTGGGGGAGGGACGGTAACCCTGACCATTCAGGGCGGTGGGCAGAACAAGAGCTGGGTTTTCACCGGGCTGGACGGAAGCATCGTCTGTGATAGTGAGCAGATGAACTTCTACTCCGGCACGACCCCTATGAACGATAAGGTCACCGGAGATGGATTCCCTAAGCTCCAGCCCGGCGTCAACACCATCTCCTGGGTAGGAACGGTGACCAGCCTGGTGGTACAGCCGAGGTGGGTGACGCTATGATTCCGGTTCTCTTCAAAGCAAACGCGGTGGATTTTTCCACCTTCGGTATCGGCGTTCTGGCGGACTGCATCTCCTGTGAGGTGACCGAGGAGCGAAACGGCTCCTACGAGCTGGTGCTCCAATATCCTGTAACCGGCAGAAACTATGGGGAGCTTTCCTCGGAACGGATCATCAAGGCCAAGCCCAACGACACCGCCGATGACCAGGCGTTTCGAATCTACCGGATCACTACGCCCATCGATGGCGTGGTAACGGTGTATGCCCAGCACATCTCCTATGATCTCTCCAACATTGCCGCGCTGACCTGGTCCAGCGAGAGTATTTCGCCCTCTCTGGCTATGCAGCGTGTATTCCAGAATACCGCCACCACCCACAACTTCACCTGTCAGACGGACTACTCCGTGGCAAAGCCCTTCTCCGTGGCAAAGCCCCAGAGTGTCCGCGCCTGTCTTGGCGGCGTGGCCGGTTCCTTCCTGGATCTGTGGGGCGGCGAATATGAGTGGGACAACTTCAACGTCATCCACCACCAGGGGCGCGGCCAGCACACCGGCGTGGTGATTGAGTACGGCAAAAACCTCACCGAGCTGGAGCACGACAGCGACATCACCGAGGTCTACACCGACCTTCTGCCTTACGCGGTGATTTCCGCCGATGACGGAAGCGAAACGGTGGTCACTCTTACTGAGGTGCTGCTTCCCATTGCGGACACCACCCTGAGCCAGCGCAAGACCCTCATCCGGGATTTCACCGACAGCTTTGGAGAGGAAGAAGCCATCACCGAGGATGCTCTACGCACCAAGGCGCAGACCTATCTGGAGAACAATCCCCTGGGTGTGGAAGTCCCCGCCCTGACGGTTTCTTTCGAGCCGCTCTGGAAGCAGCCGGAATATGCCGCGGTGCTGGAGCGGGTGTCCCTCTGCGATACCGTGACCATCCGGCATTCCGCCCTGGGCATCACCGCCAAGGCAAAGGTCATCACCACGGTCTACGACACTCTGGCGGAGAAGTATGTGTCCATCACCCTGGGCAGCGGCAAGGCCAATCTGCTGAACAACGTCTCAGACGCACAGGCCAGCGCCCAGGAAGCCGCGGAAAAGGCTGGACATTTCCCGGCGCTGATGAACACCGCCATCCAGAACGCCACCGACCGCATCACCGGTCAGACCGGCGGCTATGTGGTGCTGCACACCGATAGTTCGACCGGCCTGCCCTACGAGCTGCTGATTCTCGACCAGCCCTCCATTGAGGATGCGGTCAATGTCTGGCGGTGGAATGTAGAGGGGTTAGGGTTCTCCAGCAATGGCTACAACGGCCCCTATGAAACCGCTATCACCTCCGATGGGCAGATCGTTGCAGACTTTATTACCTCCGGTTCTCTGATTGCCAACATCATCAAGGCCGGGGTGATCCAGTCTCAGGACGGGTCCTCCTGGTGGGATTTGGAGAGCGGCGAGGTCATGTTCAGTGCCTATGCCACCACCGATTCTCTGGAGGAGGTTGGCGGACGGGTCAGCCAGTTCCAGCAGTCCATTGACGGGCTGAACAGCTTTGTGGCCGACCTCACCGAATCGGTGGAGGACGTAACCGGGGATTTGACCGAGGAAAAGGAAAACCTCCGCATTGTGGAAGGCCAGCTTTCCCAGCTTCAGCAGTCGGTGGACGGCCTGTCCCTTACCATGCAGGAGCAATACAGCGGCGGCATTAATTTTGTCCGCAACTCCGCCGGGCTGAATGGGCTTTCCGATGACTGGACGTATGCCGGAACCATCACCGCCCAGCAGGGCGCGGAAACTAAGAACAGCACCATCTCCAACTCCTGCTTCCAGCTGAACGCATACAGCACGCTGACCCAGGTGGTGGATACCATTGTGCCGGGGCAGGCGTACCGGCTGACGGTGAAGGCCAAAAAGACCTCCACTTACAACGCCTATGTCCGTGCCACCATCAACGGCGATACGGAAATCGACCTGTTCAACACCTCTGAAACCTTCGAGTGGACAGAATATTCCGCCCTGCTGCCGGATGTGCAGGACAGCGTCATTACCATCAAAATCTACTCCCGTGACGCCAGCTTGTTCGTCTCGGACATCATGCTGACGGAGGGGGCATCCCTCCACAAATGGACGCCGGCTCCCAATGAGATTTACACCTCCGAGGTGAAGATCGACCGGCGCGGCATTGAAGTTTCCAACGCGGACTCCGCCCAGCGGACGGTCATCAACAATACGGAGTTTTCCGGCTACTACAACGAGGAGAAAATCTTTTCCCTGAACAAGGATGAAACCATTACCAAGAAAACCACCGTGGACGGTGAGCTTACGGTGGGTAAGACGAAGTTTGTCCCCATGGCCACGGCGTCCGAAGGACTGAACATCGTGATTCTGGATTAAGGAGGTGCTGATATGGCAATGACAGGCGGAACCGCCTATCTGGTGAAATCTGAATATGCAAACTACGGCTCCGCAAGCTGGACTACCGACCTTTACATTTATGTGAAGGTCATCTCCCAAAATGTGATCGCCAACACCTCCACCATTGCTCTGGGAATGTATGTGTATTCCCGTTACGAGATCGCATGGTCGGACTTCGGTACCAACGGTACCTCCTATATCGGAACGGCGACTTCCGGTGCCAACTGCTTCACCTTCACCGCCGGGCAGAGCGGAAGCGGAACCAAGTGGCTGATTGAAAACAAGCAGGTCACGGTGACGCACAACAGCAACGGCACCTTGACACTGCCCATCTACTGGCACTGGGGCGTTAACAGTTCCTGGGGCCAGTACACAGGGCCTTCCGGCAGCTATAATGTGACGCTTCCTGCGCTGGACCGCTCCGCACCCACTGTGTCCTGTTCGGTTTCGGGCATCACCGCCAACGGCTTCACAATTTCTGCCTCGTCCTCGGCCACATCGGACATCTGGCAATACAGTCTGAACGGCGGAACTTCCTGGACGCAGTTTTCCACCACGGCGGGCACCAGCGCCAGCGTCACTCTTTCCTCGCTTTCTCCCAACACTACTTACTCGGTTCGGGTACGGGCGAGAAAGCGCACCAACCAGGTGTATGGTACTTCTTCCACGGTATCCGCCAAGACGCTGGGCGGCGCGGTGATCTTGAGCTGCAGCAGCTTCTCGGCGGACGCTGCAACCGTCAGCCTTTCTCTACGAGTCACCGTGTATAACTCCGCCTACACCAATTACATCACCATCAAAAACGGTTCCACAACCTACCTGTCCCTGGCGGGGCGCGTCTGGTCGGCGGGTACAGCCTACCGCTCTATTACGCTGACCGCTTCGGAGCGGACAACCCTTCTGAACGCTATGGCCAGCGTCAAATCCTTCACGGCGACCATCGAGCTGGTCACCAAGAGCGGAAGTACGCAGATCGGGAACGCATCTACCTGTACCTGCACCGTCAGTACGTCCGCATCGAATTCCGGCCCGACCCTTTCCGGTTTCACCTTTGCAGACAGCTATTCCACCACCACCGCCATCACCGGGAATAACCAGGTGCTCATCCAGGACTACTCCCGCTTGACGGTCACCCCCGGAACCGCCACCGCCAGGAATGGGGCGTCCATCGTCTCCTATTCGGCGGTGTGCAGCGGGGTGACGAAATCCAATACCAGCGGCGCTGCTCTCTCCCTGGGAACCATCGGTACCTCCGGCACGCGAGACATTACCTTGACTGTCACCGACTCGCGGGGATACACCGCCTCGGTCACCCAGAGCGTCACCGTGGTGCCGTACTCGAAACCCAGGGTGAGTTCGGTTTCCCTCCGCCGCACCAACGACATCGAAACCGAGATGCAGCTCGTCTTTAACGGCAGCATTTCTCCCATCACGGTGGACGGGGCGCAGAAGAACAGCCTGCTCTACGTCCGCTACCGCTACAAGCTCACCAGCGCGTCATCGTATAACGCATACACCAGCATCCTCGGCTCGGTATCCGCCACCGGCTCCAGCTTTTCCTACTCCAATCTGGAGTTATGCAACCTGGACTCCGAGGCGTCCTATGACTTCCATCTGCAGATTCGGGACGAGCTGAACTCGCTGACCTCGCTGGACCTGTACTTTGTCGTTTCCCAGGGCACCCCTCTGGTGGCCCTTCGGAAAAAGATGGTGGGCATCAACACCCCAAACCCGGAAGCGGCCCTTCATGTAGTGGGCGACACGCGCATTGAGGGGACGCTGATCCCAGATGAGATTGATTACACCTTTGATAAACCCTATTTTGGCGTCTGCGAAACCGCCGCCGCCACACAGGCGAAGGTGGTCACCTGTGACGAGTTCAGGCTGGAAAAAGGGGCGCTGCTGGCGGTTCAGTTCACCTATGCCAACACCGCGTCCTCTCCGTCCATGAATGTAAACGGGACTGGGGCGATTGCCATCTGTGGCACCAACGGCTACTACGTCAACGCAAATATGTGGACAGCCAATCAGGTGGTGCATTTTGTGTATAACGGCACCTGGTGGATTGCGCTCAATTGTCTCCCGGCCACCACCGCTCGGTACGGCATTACGATGCTTTCCAGCAGCGTGACATCTACCAGCGCATCGCTGGCCGCAACGCCCTATGCGGTCAAGCGCGCTTATGACCGCAATTCCTGGACGTCCATTTCGCTGACCAACGCCTTGGCGATTGCCTACGGCGGCACCGGGGCGAACAATGCGGCATCCGCCCGGACAAACCTCGGCATCGCCGCCACGTCCCTCTATAATGGGACGCTGACCAGCGGAAGCATCACCTTCAATTACGGCAACTACAACTTCTACGTCATCATAGGTCGGCCCAGCAGCACGGCATCCCGCGCGTCCCTGGTAGTGCCACGCATCATGCTGACCACCTCGGCAGTCGCGTTTCAGATTGCGGACGAGTCCAACTACAAATCCTTTAATTTATCCTATTCCGGCTCCCTGGTGACGCTTGCTATGGGGAACGGAGCCGGACAGATCAACCGCGTGTTTGGCGTCAACTAAGAGGAGGGGCTATGAAGGTATTACTGAACGAACAGGGCTATGTGGAAAGTTACGCCCTGGAGGGCGATCTGCTGGACGCCGTGGAAACGGAGGAACCGGATGACCTCTCGCATTTTGAGGAACACTTCACCGCCTATCAGGTGCGGGACGGTACCATGGTCTTTGATGACGCCCAGGCCGCAGTGGAACAGGCGGAAGCCGCAAAGGACGCATACCGAAAGCGGCGGGAAGTCGAGTGCTTTCCCGTCATCAACCGGGGGCAGCTTTGGTACGATACCCTCTCGGAGGAACAGCTCTCGGAACTAAAAACCTGGTACCAGGCATGGCTGGATGGTACCAACACACAAACCATCCCGGAAAAACCGGAATGGCTGACATGAGGACAAAGGCGCTCCCGCTGGGGGCGTCTTTTCCATATTCAAAACAAAGGAGGACGAGACTATGAAATCGATCTGGGTCGGCATCCAGGTTGCCTTTTCCGCCCTGGGCGGCTTTCTGGGCTGGTACCTGGGCGGCGTGGATGGCTTTCTCTACGCGCTGATCGCCTTCGTGCTGGTGGACTACATCACCGGCGTGATGTGCGCCATCGCGGACAAGAAGCTGTCCAGCGCCGTGGGCTTCAAGGGCATCTGCCGGAAAGTGCTCATCTTCGTGCTGGTGGGCATCGGCAACCTGGTAGACGTGTATGTGCTGGGTCAGGAGGGAGTGCTCCGCACGGCGGTGATCTTCTTCTACCTGTCCAACGAAGGAATCTCTTTTCTGGAGAACGCCGGGCGCCTGGGCCTGCCTATCCCGGCGAAGCTGAAAGACGTGCTGGAACAACTGCATGACAAAGGAGGAAGCGACAATGAATCTGCATAAGCTGATTTTTACCAACAACGCCTGTTATAAGGCGGGACGCAAAATCGCCCCCAAGGGCATCATGGTACATTCCACCGGAGCCAATAACCCCTGGCTGAAACGTTATGTCGGCCCGGACGATGGTCTGCTGGGGAAGAATCAGTACAATAACCATTGGAACCAGCCCATGGATCGGGAGGTCTGTGTTCACGCCTTCATCGGCAAGCTGGCCGATGGAACGGTGGCTACCTACCAGACCCTGCCGTGGAACCACCGGGGCTGGCACGCCGGCGGTTCCGCCAATGACACCCACATCTCCTTCGAGATCTGCGAGGACGATCTCACGGACGCCGATTATCTGGACAAGGTCTATCATGAAGCGGTGGACCTCTGCGTGTATCTCTGCGGACTCTATGGCCTGACGGAGCAGGACATCATCTGCCACTGCGAGGGTCACGACCTGGGCATCGCGTCCAACCACGGGGACGTGCTGCACTGGTGGCCGAAGCACGGGAAGAACATGGACACATTCCGCGCGGAGGTCGCGGCCAGGCTGAGCGGCTCTGAGCCGGACACCCCTGTGGAGCCGGTTCAGCCCAGTGGAGGCATCAAGGCCGGCGACCTGGTGACCATCACCGGGACGAAGTATTATGGCGGACAGACCATCCCCGCCTGGGTCAAGAAGCAGCGGTGGTACGTCTGCGAAGTGTCCGGCGACCGTGCGGTCATCAACAAAAATGAGAGCGGCACCAACGCCATCATGTCCCCGGTGCGTGTCTCCGACCTGGCTCCGGCGGAAAACGCGGCGGTGACCTACCGCGTCCACACCGTGGTCAAGGGAGATACCCTCTGGGGCATCGCTGAGAAGTATCTGGGCAGCGGCGCCCGCTACAAGGAGATCAAGACCCTTAACGGCCTTGACACCGACACCATCTACAGCGGCCAGAAGCTGAAGATTCCAAACTAAATATCAGTTCCAGCCGAAGGGGTGCAGTCATGTTTTGTGGCTGCACCCCTTTATTTTTTTATTCCCCTCATATTTGCCCTTTCCCGTGGCCGTATGGTGAGGAGCGTCCAGGGCTTCTCGGAAAGGGGACAAGTTATGACAGAAACCGAAAAGCTCAAAATCAGTAAACTCAGACGAGACGGGCTGGGGTACAAGAAAATCGCTGCGGCCCTCGACCTGCCGGTAAATAGCGTCAAAACCTATCTCCGCCGCCATCCCGCCAATGAAGAGGCCGCTGCTATTCCAGACTTCTGTGAGATGTGCGGGAAGCCTATCGTCCAAACACCGCACCGTAAACATAAGCGGTTCTGCTCCGACTCGTGCCGTATCTCCTGGTGGAACGCCCACCCGTACAATGGCGGGAAGCGGACGCTCTACAGGTTCACTTGTGCCTATTGTGGGCGTACATTCCATAGCGGCGCAAGAGATCGCCGTTACTGCTCCCGCGCCTGTTATGCCGCGGCGCGCAAAAAGGCGGTGACTGTGAATGGATGATTTTCGCGAGAGACTGACCGCCTATCAGACCGCCATGAGCCTTGCTCGGAATATGCTCCGGCAGGGCATCATCAGCGAGGATGACTACCGCAAAATTGATACAATCATCGCCAAAAAGCATGGGGTATCTTCGTGTAGTATATTCCGCTTTGAATCGCCTAAATCGCTGGATAATGAGCACTTTTAGAGGTAATATGCAGTGGACAAGGAGGTGACAGAATGGCAAGAACCATTCAACAAATTACATTCCCCGAACCCATGCGGCCCGGTTTGAAACGGGTCGCGGCCTATGCCAGGGTTTCCTCCGGCAAGGATGCCATGCTGCATTCTTTGTCCGCACAGGTAAGCTACTACAGCGCGCTGATTCAGAAGCACGCCGGCTGGCTCTACTGCGGGGTGTACGCTGATGAAGCGTTTACCGGCACCAAGGACAGTCGGGTTGGATTTCAAGACCTGCTGGCCGAATGCCGTGCCGGAAATATCGACATGGTCATCACAAAGTCCATCTCCCGCTTCGCGCGGAACACGGTGACTCTTCTTGAAACCGTCCGGGAGCTGAAGGCCCTGGGCGTTGACGTCTATTTCGAGGAGCAGAACATCCACACCATGAGTGCAGACGGAGAACTGATGATGACCATCCTGGCGTCCTACGCACAGGAGGAAAGCCGCTCCGCCAGCGAAAATCAGAAGTGGCGGATTCGCCACGGCTTTGAGCGCGGTGAGCTGGTAAACCTGCGGTTCCTGTTCGGCTACAAAATTGAGAAGGGACAGGCCGCGGTTGACCCGGAAAAGGCGGAGATAGTGCGGGAGGTATTCCGCAGGGCTTTGGAGGGAGAGTCGCTTACCAGCCTGGCCACCGACCTAAACCGGCGAGGGTTTACCGGCGTCCTGGGTGGCAGGTGGAATGCCATGCGCATACGGGAGATGCTGTCCAACGAAAAATACCTGGGCAACGCGCTCCTGCAAAAGCAGTACCGCAACAACCATCTGGAGAAAAAGGAAATCCCGAATCGTGGCGAGCTGCCCCAATACTATGCGGAAGGCACCCACGAAGCCATCATCGACCGGGCCACCTTTGACGCGGCTCAGCGGCTGCTGGCTAAACTAAGAGAAAGCACGCCAGTTCGGTCGCCATGGAAAAAGTCCGCTTTCACCAGCATGATTACCTGCGCGGTGTGCGGTCGCAAGTATAAGCGATGCACCTGCGGGAAGCGACATTTCTGGAACTGCCCGACTGCGGTGCAGACAGATCTGCCTTCCTGCGGTACCTCCCAGATTCCGGAGAAGCTGCTGTACGACCTTGCCGCCCAGGTTCTTGGCCTGACACAGTTTGATGAGCCGGTTTTCCGGGAGAAGGTCAGAAGCATCGATGCCCTCCAGGACAAAACTCTGGTGTTCCATTTCTATGACGGCTCCACGGTAGCGCGGCATTGGGAGCACACATCCAGAGCCAAGAGCTGGACGCCGGAGATGAAAGAGAAGGCCAGGCAGCGGGCGCTGGCACAAAGGAGGGGTGAGAAATGGCAAGAGCGGTAACCGTTATCCCGCCCACCATTCAGCCCATCACACATCTTGCCCGAAATGCTGTGGTGCGCCGGCGGGTTGCGGCTTACGCCCGCGTCTCCACCTCCAGCGAGGAACAGCTCACCAGCTATGAAGCACAGGTGGATTACTACACCCGCTTTATCCAGTCCAAGCCGGAATGGGAGTTCGTGAAGGTCTACACAGATGAAGGCATCTCAGCGGTGAACACCAAAAAGCGCGAGGGTTTCAACCAGATGGTACGGGATGCCCTGGACGGAAAAATCGACCTCATCGTGACCAAATCGGTCAGCCGGTTTGCCCGGAACACGGTGGACAGCCTGGTGACCGTCCGCAAACTGAAGGAAAAAGGCGTGGAGGTCTACTTCGAGAAGGAGAACATCTACACCCTGGACAGCAAGGGTGAGCTGCTGATTACCATCATGTCCTCCCTGGCGCAGGAGGAAAGCCGCTCCATTTCGGAAAACGTCACCTGGGGCCAGAGAAAACGATTCGCTGATGGGAAGGTCAGCCTGCCGTACAGCCACTTTCTGGGCTACCGGAAGGGCGCGGACGGATTGCCGGAAATCGTGCCGGAGGAAGCGAAAATCGTCCGCTGGATTTACAGTCTGTTCCTCAGCGGCAAGACCACCAGTTCCATTGCAAGCCTCCTCACCAAGGAAGGGATATCCACCCCCGCAGGGAAGAAAAGATGGGCGGCGAGCACGGTGGAGAGCATTCTGAAAAACGAGAAGTACAAGGGTGACGCCCTCCTGCAAAAGGCGTTCACGGTGGATTTTCTCACGAAGAAACAGAAGAAAAACGAGGGCGAGGTGCCGCAGTATTATGTGGAGAACAGCCACCCGGCCATCATTGACCCTGCCGAGTGGAAGCTGGTGCAGCGGGAACTGGAGCGCCGGAAATCCATCGGGCGCAGCTACAGCGGAAACAGCATATTTTCCTCTCGCCTGGTCTGCGGGGACTGTGGTGGTTACTTCGGTTCCAAGGTCTGGCATTCCACCGACAAATACCGGCGCACCATCTGGCGGTGCAACAGCAAGTTCACCGGCGAGGAAAAGTGCCAGACCCCACACCTGACCGAGGAAGATATCAAGGCTCGGTTCCTGGATGCCTTCAATACGTTGGTCACGGATAAAGCGCGGTTGCTGGATGAGTGCCGCGCCATGCAGGCGGCGCTTACCGAAACCAGTTCTCTGGACAGCGAGATTGCGGCGCTCCTTTCCGAAATGGAGGTGGTGGCCGAGCTGACCAAACGGTGCATCGAGGAGAACTCTACCACCGCCCAGGACCAGGCCGCCTACCTGGAACGCTACAACGGTCTGGCGGAGCGGTACGAAACCGCCAAAGCCAAGCTGGAAAAGCTCCGGGCGGTAAAGGCAAAGCGGGAAGCCAAGGCCGAGGACATCGGAGGCTTCATGTTCGAGCTGGCGGAGTACGGCGATCCCATCACCGAGTTCGATGACCGGCTCTGGCTTACGGTCATTGACACCGTGACCGTCCACCGGGATGGTCGGCTGACCTTCAATTTCCAGACGGGGCATGAGATTTCGATTTGACCCCAGTATGCAGCAAAGCCCACAGGTTTCGCGGCCTGTGGGCTTTTTCTGTATCGTAATCCCTTACACCACCGGCTCGATGACCGCCCGGAAATACCAATCCAGTTCCGCTGGTGGCTGCTTCAACCCGCCCTTGATCCACCACAGGGCCATCTCCACGAAACTACCGCAGATGTGGTTCACAAGGAAGTCCTGCGGCAGGTCGAAATTTGACTTCCTGTTCTGAACAATGAACTGTTTTTGGATCAGCTCGCGGAGACTGTCCTTGAAGTACCGCAGGAATAGCTCACTGCTCTCCCCGGAGAGAAGCCCCAGGATATTGCCATCGTTCTCCTGCAAATGCTGAAGCAGATGACAGAAGATGGACTCTGGGACATTTCCATCAGAATAAAGGCCATGGGTATGGGTGGCATCTTGGGCACTGGCTATAATGTGCCCAAACAGCTCCTCACACAACGCCTTCAGCAATTCCTCCTTTGTTTCAAAGTGTGCGTAGAAGGTGGTGCGTCCTACATTGGCTCGGTCGATGATTTCCTGGACGGTGATGCGGCTGTAATTCTTCTCCGACAATAGGGCAGTAAATGCTTGGAAGATGGCCACCCGTGTCTTTTGCTGCCTTCTGTCCATAGAACCCCCTTCTTCCGTACAAATTTCGGTTTTTGTTCCGTAGCGAACATATCTTGAAATGTAACTCTTGCTAACGGTACAACTGAGTCATACAATAAAAGAGAACAAAGTGTTCTTTACTGAATTTATTGTACGGAAAGGCCGATGGATTGTCAAGGCCTTTCAAGAAGGAGGCTTCTCCATGGTCAAAAAAATCAACGATTTCCTGGCGGGATTACCCATGACCATTGTGGCGGGCATATTCCTGCTGTTCGACCTGGTTCCCCATTTGGCAGAGGAATTCGGCGGGTCGATTGATCTGCATATTTTTCCTATTGACCCTGCCTGGGTCACGGTGGTGATCAGCGGCCTACCTCTGCTATATCTGGCGGTCTGGCGCATCATCCACAATCCGGGAATCAGCAAGATCTCATCCGCTCTGTTGATCTCCATTGCCATGTTCGCTGCCATCGCTATTGGTGATCTGTTTGCAGCGGGCGAGGTGGCCTTTATTATGGCGCTCGGCGCACTGCTGGAGGACGCCACCACGAACCGGGCCAAGAAGGGATTACAGAAACTGCTCACCCTGGCCCCCACCCAAGGGCGACGCATCCGGGGCGGTAAGGAGGAACTGGTTCCGGCGGAACAGATTCAAAAGGGCGACTTGCTCCGCATTCTTCCCGGTGAGACAATCCCCGTGGACGGCGCGATTGTCAGCGGAGAAACCTCGGTGGACCAGTCCATCATGACGGGTGAGAGTCTGCCTGTGGACAAAACCGTGGGCGATGATGTATTCTGCGGCACCATCAACCGGTTTGGCTCCATTGACATCACTGCCACCAAGGTGGGAGAAGACAGCTCTCTGCAAAAGCTCATCCGCATGGTGCAGGACGCCGAAAACAAGCAGGCTCCCATGCAGCGCATTGCCGACCGGGCTGCCAGCTGGCTGGTGCCGGTGGCGCTGCTCATTGCCATCCTTGCCTATGTGTTTTCCGGGAACATCGTCACTGCTGTGACGGTACTGGTGGTTTTCTGCCCATGTGCCCTGGTGCTGGCCACGCCCACGGCGATCATGGCTGCCATCGGCCAGGCCACCAAGCACGGGGTCATCATCAAGTCCGGCGAGGCGCTGGAGAAGATGGGCAAAGTGGACACCATTGCCTTTGACAAGACTGGAACCCTCACCTATGGGCGGCTGGAGGTCAGCGATGTGCGCCCCACCAGCGATGCGCTTACCGGAGAGGACCTGCTGACCCTCGCAGCCTCCGCCGAGGGGAAGAGTGAGCATCCCCTGGGCAAGGCTATCGTGGCCCACGCTAAAGCGCAGAGTCTCTCTCTTCTTGATTCTCAGGATTTTCAGATGGATGCTGGCAAAGGTATCGCAGCACAAATCGGGGAAAAACACCTATTGTGCGGCAGCGAAAAGTATCTGCGGGAACATGGGGTTCCGTTGGATGATGCCGCCAGCACCATTTTGGATCAACTGCGAACAGAGGGCAAAGCGTCCATCCTGGTGGCGGCAGAGGGCAAGTGTATTGGTGTCATCGGCCTTTCGGATATCCTGCGCCCGGAGGCTAAAGATATGGTGTCCAGGTTGGATGCCATGCACGCCAAAACAGTTCTGCTCACCGGAGACAATCGAAAAACCGCCGACTATTTTGCCGGTCGGGTGGGCATCGCGGAAGTGCGTGCAGAGCTGCTGCCAGAGGAAAAGGTGGGCAGCATAGAATCCCTCCGAAAAGAGGGTCGGAAGGTCTGCATGATTGGCGATGGGGTCAACGATGCGCCTGCTCTGAAAACCGCAGATGTGGGGGTAGCCATGGGCAGCATGGGCAGCGACATCGCTGTGGAAGCCGCTGATATCGCCCTGATGAGCGATGATATCTCCAAGATTCCCTACCTTAAGCGGCTGTCCAATGCCACCGTAGCCACCATCAAGCTGAGTATTACTTTATCCATGTGCATCAATGCCGCAGCCATCGTACTGTCTCTTCTGGAACTGCTGAATCCTACCACAGGCGCACTGGTTCATAACGCCGGTTCCTGCTTTGTTGTCCTCATTGCCGCACTGCTGTACGACCGGAAATTCGAGTGAACCCCCGTTGTGCAAAGTGAACCCCCTAATGCCAGAGGGGGTTCATTTGTATCACAATTAGAGTCATTTGCCATATTAAGGAACAAACTTTCATACAAAAACAGCCTTCCGATTTGGAGGGCTGTTTTTGTATCTATGCCAGGAAAGCCTGATACTATGGGCCTTTCCGGGCTTTTTCTGTTTTCTGTGAGCTTGGCAATACATCTCGCCAGCGGGCCTGCCCTTGGTATGGCGGCTTGGTAGGCGCTTGGAAGCCCACTTTTGCACCCCCTCCGGCCCATAGTAATAAGGAAATGAGGAAACGCTAAAAAGTGTCCGCCCCCAACCAGCGCCTCATATCCCATATAGAACAATTTAGCGGGAACCTTCGCGGCTCCCGCTTTCTTTATTTTATGCCCGCTCGACAGGCTCTCCGCAATCCCCGCAGATTACATTGACCTCCCGCGTTGCCCGGATGATGGTGTCGCAGCAAGAGCAGGCATATTTGATACTGCGGTTCTTGGATTTTTTGCTCCCGCCTTTGGTGGTGCCTCCACCGGTAAGCGGCTGGCGTTGATTTTATCCTCGCCCAAGGTTTCCCTGATCCATGCCTCCGCCCCCGGGGCCAGCATCGTTACTGTCCATCCGTATTTGTCGTGCTTCTCAATGTGCAGGCCATGGGCCTCGGCGGTAGCTTTGAATTTCAGGTTATGGTAATAGCCATTGTTGCTTACGTCTTGGATGCTGTGAACCAGATTATAGAGATGCGTCATTTCATGTAAAAGCGTGGCGGCCAGCTTGAAAATAGGCCGGTCAAGATACTCAGCGCAAAGATTGGTTTCCCGGTATTTCTCACCGCTGGCGTACAGATTTCATTGATACTACACCAGCCGTAAGCCCCACGCCCTCCGTCCGGGGATACGGTGATCGCCGGGCGAGTCAATTCATTATCATAGAAATGCTCGTTGAACAGGTCGAACATTTCCTCGGTTTTCTTTACGATTTCAGATATTTGCAGCATGATTGCGTCCTCCTCAAAGATATGTTTTATTTCTGTGAGTGACAGATTACACACCACATGTGGAAAACAAGTTTTTTGATAATAGAGTAACTTTTGTTTCCAAACTAATAAAAATAGTAAATAAGAAAAACATTTCACTTAAAGCAAGGCAGGCCAGTTCCCTGCCCAAATAGGCCAACCTGCTTTGTGTGGATTGGCCCATTATGAAAGGCTTGCCCTTTTCAAAAAATATGGTACAGTTCCTAACATCCCTCTTGACACTCACGTTACGTCATAGTGTATGCTATATGAAACAAGAAAGGAATGTGGCTATATGAAATTAAGTTGTGTACGTTCGGATGCTGTCTACAAAAAAATCATGGAGGCTCCCGTAGAAAAGAAAAACGACATTTACCGGTATGAACTGATGATGCCCTTTAAGGGCAAGTGGGACTGTTATCAAATTCCCATGAAGTCAGCTACACCCAATGGCTATGATATTATTATGGCAAGCGATATGCTGGGCTTGATCTCCCCCACAAAGGTAGATCAGCCACAAAAAGCAAATATTGAAAGCCTTTCTTCGGATCGGCTATGGGCATCTTGTAAGCAATCCATTCAGAAATCCCTAGAATGTTTTTTGAACAATGGGATTGAACTTCCAGTTAGCGAGTATTTATTTACAGTTCTATTGGCAAACGCTGAAAGCCCCTATATCACTCTGAATGAAGGATATTGCGGTGATGGCGGGATTCCGGGGTATATCATGGCGTGGCTAATCCCCCATGAATTTACACTGACTCGCCTTCCTGTTGCGCTGGCCCACGAAGTAAATCATAATGTGCGCTTTCAATTTATTAAGTGGCAGAATAGTATCACCCTTGGGGAGATGATGGTCAGCGAGGGGCTTGCTGAAAACTTTGCAACTTACCTGTATGGCGAGGACAAGGCAGGCCCGTGGGTGACCAAAACAGATATGCACACCCTGAATAAATATATCAAACCTATTATTCACGATGGACTGAATGTCCAAGGGCTTGAGAACCTTAATGCCTACCTCTATGGTGATGAGATGGCCGCCATGCAAAATTTTCCCTGTGTTGGATTGCCCTACTGTGCTGGCTACGCCTGCGGGTATCATTTGGTTAAGCACTACTTGAAAAAGACAGGAAAAAGCATTATTGAAGCTACGTTGTTGCCTGCAAACGAAATTTTAGGGGCTGCGGAGGATTTTTGGTATGAATGATAGGAAGATGACAGTGCATGAAGTTGCTGACCTAACAGGAATTACAATACGGGCATTGCACTACTACGATGAAATAGGTCTTTTGAAGCCTACTATGGTTACAGACAGTAAATATCGTTTATATAGCAATGATGATTTAAGTCGTTTGCAGGAAATTCTATTTTTTCGTGAGGTGGGATTTTCATTAAAAGAAATCAAGAATTTGCTCAGTTCTCCTAACTATAGTCGGACAGAGGCATTAAAAAGACACCTTGATATTTTACAGGCTCAAAAAGAACGCATTGATGCTCTGATCTCTCTGGTCAAAACAGAAATTGCAGGAAATCCTGCTCCGTCTTTCACTCCTTTTTCCGATGCAAAAGTGCTTGAGTTGAAGGAAAAATATAGGTCGGAAGTTTTAAAACGCTGGGGAGATACAGAAAGCTTCAAGGAATATGAAACAGCATTTCTGTCACAACCCCAAGAAAAGCAGGAGGATCAGTTAAAAAAATTCCGTTTCGTATCTAAGGATACCTTTGAGCGATTAGCTCAATTTCAGAATCAATCTCCCGCCTGCCAGGAAGTACAACAAATCGTAAAAGAGTGGCAGCAGTATATCTCGGAATCCTTCTATAAATGCGATAATAAAATTTTGCTTTATCTTGGGCAGCTTTACATTGGTGCCGAGCGTTTTTCTAACTATATAAATAGGTTTGGCAGTGGAAATTTGGCGTCTTTCTTCAGTGAAGCAATTAACATCTTTTGTGCAAAAAACATGTCATAATCCGATTAACTATAACTGTTTCTGGAGCAGATAAAGGCACCCGGAAAATCCTGAAAGAAAGCGCCCATTAGATCTCAGGGCAAGATGAACAACCGCCAAAATGGGCAAGCCTGACTTATGTGGAATGGTTCCAGCCAAAGGCCCCGTGCCCGCCGTCGGGAGATACCGTGATGGCCGGGCGGATCAGCTCCCCGTTATAAAAATGCTGGTTAAACAGGTCGAACATTTCCTCGTTTTTCTTTACGATTTCAGATATTTGCAGCATGATGGCCGCCTCCTTTCAGAATGGTGTGTCGGAACTTCATCCTACCAGTGGCCTGCAAACCTTGTCTTTTTTTATCGTCTCTTCAGTTTGCGAAACTTATTCTACCTCATCTGACCTCCGGGCGCTATTGCCAGGAACTCCAGAAAATCATCACGGCGCATTACAATAAGCACCAACGCAACCCAGTCAGTAAGCGGCGCTATGGCCGCGCATGGAAGCTGGCCGGTAAGATCACCCCCGCCGGGGAAGTATACCATATCCTGCCGTTATCCAAAGGCGGCGCCCATGTGGAGAGTAATCTCATGGCCTTATGCAAGCAGTAGCATTCTGAGATCACGGCCCGCGAAGGTGGCCGGTGGGGATAAAAATACCGCCACCCGATTATGAGTGGCGGTAGGTTTACTTATTTAGGAAATCGGCAGGTAGAAGGGCTGGCACCGCCGAACCGGCAAAATCTTTGATATTGCGGGTAAGGATGTAGCTGGCCCCATTTCGCTCGGCCACAGCATCTACCACCGCATCCTCAAAATCCGGCATTACCCGCATGAGGGCGGTGTGTATATCCATTCCCTGCACATCGGCAAAGCTCACAAGCTGGGCAAGCTGCTCGATCTGTTCCTTGGCCTGCTGTGCAGACCCAAGGGATTTGCGCAGCATATAGAAAATGTCGGTGGCAGTGGATGCGGAGATCAAGCACTCGGCATCGTTTTCAATGGCCTTTCGCAGCGCCCGGTAGGAATCTGCGAAGAATGGCTCCCGCTTTTGCAGGATGTCTAAGATTACGTTTGTGTCGATCAGGATTCTCATTGTCTGGCCAGCCGCTCCTCTCGTATGGTTTCTTCATCCATGGCGGAGTCCTTTGGAACAATCCCAACAAGGCTGTCCAGTACCGCCAGCTTGTTTACGGTAGGGCTGGTAAGCCGGGCAATGTTCTTGCCGTTTTTGGTAATGAATATGTCCTGCCTCATTGCCATTTCCAGATATTTGCCGAGGTTCGTCTTGAACTCGGTTGCGGTTACGATCATAATATGCGCCTCCTTCATGGTGTATAGTATGTTCTTCTGCATCTTCATTATACGCAAATCGAACGAAAATGTCAAGAAATCGCACGGCAAAATTCGTTCGATATTTCCGCCAGGAGGGGATATGCAAATCTCTACAAATCGCACGATGGTCAGCGGGCGTGGGGTATCGCGTGAAAAATCGCGCTTTCAAGTGGGGTATATACCCCGCATTTTCAAAGAGAGGAGGTGGCGGCTATGGCAAACGGCCACGGAGGAGCCCGGATCGGCGCGGGCCAGAAGAAAAAGGCGCTGTCGGAAAGAATCGTCGAGGGCAATCCGGGCAAAAGAAAATTGACAGTCATGGAGTTTACAGATACGGTAGACCTCCAAGGGGAAACGATGCCGCCGCCTCGCGCCTATCTGGCAGCCCGGCAGAAAAACGGAAGCGAATATCTGGAACCAAACCGCATGGCCTTTGACAGCTGTCTTCCTCGCAATTCCGAGAGCCGGGCTATTTCCATGAGTCTGCAGCTCATTAAGAAATACGCCCCGCAGCTCAAGTGGATTCGCTTCGCAGATGCCTACTCCTGCGGCGACGGTACGATCTACCGAGCCAGAAATAATGTATCTACAGACATTTTCCTTCCACCCTTGGCGAAGCCAGAACACCAATGGACAACTACATCTATTTCTACAACAACCAGCGCATCCAGTTAAAAACCGGAGTGGCGCCACTCCGCCTAATGTTCAATATTTGTCCTGCTCCCGAAATCCCCAAGCCTCAAAATCGTCATCCTCATCCTCCGGCTCCACCTCTTCCGTAAAGGTGGAACCATCGGTCTCTGCCGGGGCGTTGAGCATATAGGGCGTGACCTGTTCCGATGTTTCACTCTTGAGCGTCAGCACCTTGCGGGCCGCCTTGCCGCAAAACACCATGACTGCGGCAAAGGCGAAATACTGCTTACAATGGCCAGTTCATTCCCCTGCACAGGGACGCCCTGCTCAAGCTGCCGGGAGATGTTCTGATGGCAGGCTGTCAGAGAGACGACCGCTGTAATCAGCAGCACCACAGCGAGAACATAACAGGTCACAGCGAGGATACTGCCCTTTTTTGCAGTCTTTGAAAGCTGAGGGCTATCCATCATCTTGCCCTCCTTTCACTGCGGGGAGCACTGCTTCTGCAAGCTTGGCGCTGTAATGAGGAATCGTCAACGCGCTCCAGCACCTGCAATTCGCCCTTTTTCAGCCGGAACACCACATCAGCCTGCTTTGCCAGTTCATTGGAGTGGGTGACAACCACCACGCACTTGTTCATCTGATGGGCGCTCTCTTTGAGAATCTCGGTGATGTCCTGGGCGGTTTCCTCGTCCAGATTTCCCGTAGGCTCGTCGGCCAGAATCACCGGGGCCTCGCTTGCCAGCGCCCGCGCAATGGCTACTCGCTGCTGCTGGCCGCCGGAGAGCTTCAGTACATTCCTTTTGGATTCTTCCTTCGTAAGCCCCAGGCGCTCCAGAATCGGCAGCGGCGGCAGCTTGGAAGCGAGAGATACATTCTCCGAGGGCGTTAAGTAGTCGATCAGGTTGTACGCCTGGAAGATGAACGCCACATGGTTTTTTCTGTGGTCGCCCAAACCGGTTTCGGCAATATCCTGTCCGTCAAAATAAATCTGACCGCTGCCGGGGCTGTCCAGCCCTCCGATCAGGGAAAGCAGGGTGGTCTTTCCGCAGCCGGACGGCCCCAGGATGGCATAGAGCTTGCCCTGTTCCATCTCGGCGTTGATTCCTTTCAGGACTTTCCTTTTATTGTCGTAGGAATATCCCACTTGTTTCAGTTCCATGATACTCATAGTGATTGCCTCGTTTCTTTGTTTTTGGTTAGTCGTTGTGTCATATCTGCATTACTCCATTTGAGAGAGAATCTGTTTCGGTTTCAGCCGGAATGCCGGGATACAGGATACCATCACCGAAACGAGCAGCAGAGCCGCGCCTACAATCGCCACCATCATAAAATGCTGCGGCGTGACAATGACATTGGCTGCAGTCTTGCCGAACAGCGTGCCCAGCGCACCGGCCACCTGCTTACTGGACAAATAGGCCAGCGGGAAGGCTACGATTGCGATCAGAAGGGTTTCCATCGCATACTGAAGAATGACCGCAGGCTTGGCAATCCCCACCGCCAGCAAGATACCGGTTTCCTTTTTCCGGCTGCGAATGGACATCGAGAGAATCAGGGTAATCAGCACCATGCTCACCACCGTAATGACCACGATAAGCGTTGTCACAAGGGTATTGGTATCGGAAAGCGCGCTGGAGATATTCTGATACACTTCGTTATTGGCGGTAATGATAAAGTTATCCCAGTTAATCGAGAAAATGTTCTGCACCTCGGCTATCACATTCTCCAACTGCGTTGCGTCCTCTACAAAAAAGTCTGCCTCTTGAATTTTGGTGCCATCATCATAATTCACGCACATCGCTTCCATCACGTCTTTGCTACAAAAAGCGTAATCGGTATAGTCCCACATAGAGGAAGCGTCAAGCATAGTGGCCTCATCATTTTTGTCTGCTACAATGTCAAAAAAGCCTACGATTTCCATATCTACAAGAGGATTCTGACCGCTATACGGGTCAACCATTCCTCCCAAAGTATCACCTATTTGAAGCCCATTTTCTTCGGCACGTTCCCGGTTGATAATGAGGCCATTGGTTACGTTCTCCGTAATGTGGGAACCTTCTACCAGCTCAAACCGCCCTGATACAAACAAATCATTATATTCGGTATTGATAGAGCCATAAGTATAGAGATTATGAGTTTTACTGTTAGTAATCAATTTTTCTTTCCCATCCAGATAATCATCACTCCAGAAACAAAATGAGTGTACTGGGCAACTGGTGGTTCCTTTTTCATCATGGTACAGCGTAGGCATAGCAACAATCGAGGCGTCATAACCGGCAATCCCATCTACCGAGGAAATTTCCTGAAGCATCTCGTCGGTGATAAATTCCTGTGTGCTATAAGAACCGCCATCGCCGTCTGCCCAACCACCCGTGGATAGATTCCGTTCCATGGTAAAGCTGGCTCCCGTCACGCCTCGCAATTCTTCGGCCTGTTCCTCCTGAGCGTCCGCAATCGCCAGCCCGGACAATACCAAAGTTGTAATGAAAAGAAGCAGGCAGAAAAGCAGCAGTGTCTTTTTCCATTTTCTTGCGGTATGTAAAACCGCCCGTATTCCTAAATTTGTTTTGTAGTTCATATTGTGCCTCCTATTCCATCTGCGCCAAAATCTGTTTTGGTTTCAGCCGGATTGCCGGGATACAGGATAACATTACCGAAGCGAGCAGCAGAGCCGCGCCCACAACCGCCACAATCATAAAGTGCTGCGGCGTAACAATGACGTTGGCTGCGGTCTTTCCGAACAAAGCACCCAGCGCCCCGGCCACCTGCTTGCTGGACAGATACGCCAGCGGGAACGCTACGATTGCAATCAGCATGGTTTCCAGCGCATACTGGAGAATGACCGCAGGCTTGGCAATCCCCACCGCCAGCAGGATACCAGTTTCCTTTTTCCGGCTGCGGATGGACATGGAGAGAATCAAGGTAATCAGCACCATGCTCACAACCGTAATGACCACAATCAGGGTCGTAATCAAAGTCCCCGTGTCCGATAGAGAGGCTGAAATATTCTCATACACCTCGTTATTGGCGGTAATCTTAAAATTGTTCCAGTCAATCGAGGAAATATTTTGTACTTCCTCAATGATATTATCTAACTTTGCGGCATCAGAAACATAGAAGAAGGCATCGGTAATTTCAGCGCCGTCAATGTAGCCTGCTCCCATTGTTTTTGCCGCATCAATACTACAAAACGCATAGTTAGAATAATCCCAATAACTTGAATCATCATACATATTAGCGGAAAGATCTTTATCAGCTACAACATCAAAAATACCTACGATTTCTATATCGACTGCCGGATCATCAATATCAGGATTTATAATACCAGTTAGAGAATCTCCTATCTCAAGACCATTTTGTTCAGCAATCTCCTGACTGATGATAATTCCATTTTCCATATCCTTCGTAATATGAGATCCATCTATGAGCCTGAACCTTCCAGATAAAAACAGGGAATTGTACTCAGAATTGATAGAACCATAAATATAATATCCCCACGTTTTTGAAGGCAGTTCCATACCCGATTCTGTATATAAGGCGGGCATGGAAATAATTGAGGCATCGTATGCTGTGATTCCCTCCACCGAAGCAATTTCCTGAATCATATCTTCAGTAATAAAATCTTGTGTACTATAAGTACCATGGCTATCCGTTGTCCAGCCTCCCGTAGATACATCGCGTTCTACTGAAAAGCTGGCCCCGGTAGTGCCGCGCAGCTCCTCGGCCTGTTCCTCCTGCGCGTCGGCAATCGCCAGCCCGGACAACACCAACGTCGTGATGAAAAGAAGCAGGCAGAAAAGCAGCAGCGTCTTTTTCCATTTTCTTGCGGTATGTAGAACCGCCCTTGTTCCTAAAGTCATAAGGCACCTCCTATTCCATCTGCGATAAAATCTGTTTCGGTTTCAGCCGGATCGCCGGGATACAGGACACCATCACCGAAGCGAGCAGAAGAACAGCACCTACAACTGCCACAATCATAAAGTGCTGCGGCGTGACAATGACGTTAGCGGCGGTCTTTCCGAACAGCGTTCCCAGCGCCCCGGCCACCTGCTTGCTGGACAGATACGCAAGGGGAAAGGCTACGATTGCGATCAGCATGGTTTCCATCGCATACTGGAGAATGACCGCAGGCTTGGCGATACCCACCGCCAGCAAAATGCCGGTTTCCTTTTTTCGGCTGCGGATAGACATGGAGAGAATCAAAGTGATCAGTACCATGCTCACAACCGTGACAATCACGATAAGCGTTGTCACGAGGGTATTGGTATCGGAGAGCGCGCTGGAGATATTCTGATACACCTCATCATTGGCGGTGATTTTGTAGTTGTTCCAGTTAATCGAGGAAATGTTCTGCACCTCGGCTATCACATTTTCCAACTGTGCCGCGTCGGAAACATAGAAATATGCCTCTGAAATCCCTTCGCTGCCCCAACCCTCCAACAATCCTTCGGCTGCTTTCATACTGCAAAAAGTATAATTCGAGTAGCTGAAATAAGAGGCGTTGTCATACATATTTGCGGTATCGTCTTTATCAGCTACAATGTCAAAAATACCGACAATTTCCATGTCTACTGCGGGCGTATTGCTCTCCGGATAATAAATGCCAGTTAGGGTATCACCAATTTTCAGCCCATTCCAATCGGCCAGATCCCGGCTAATCATCAGTCCATTTGACATATCCTCCGTAATATGGGAACCTTCCACCAGCTCAAACCGTCCTGATAAAAACATGGAGTTATACTCGGAATTGTAAGAGCCATAGGTATAAAACCCATACCGTTCTGTCCTCAATGCTTCGCCCTTTTCATTGAAGTAATCTTCATGCACAATAAGGGAAGCGTCGTACCCCGCAATACCATCCACTGACGCAATTTCTTGAATCATATCCTCTGAAATAAATTCTTGTGTACTATAAGTACCGCCGCTGCCATTTGACCAACCTCCGGTAGACAAATCCCGTTCTACGGTAAAGCTGGCCCCGGTGGTGCCGCGCAGCTCCTCGGCCTGTTCCTCCTGAGCGTCCGCAATCGCCAGCCCGGACAGCACCAAAGTTGTAATGAAAAGAAGCAGGCAGAAAAGCAGCAGCGTCTTTTTCCACTTTCTGGCGGTATGTAAAATCGCCCTTGTTCCTAAAGTCATAGGGCACCTCCTATTCCATCTGTGTCAAAATGCTTTTCGGTTTCATTTTCAGAATCGGGTATGCCGCCACCGCTGTGGAAGCCAGACAAAGCGCCATGCCAAACGCCCACACCATGGCGTAATCCTCGGCAGATACGGCCACTTCCACCTGAGCCAGCCCCAAATCTTCAGTGGGTTCCTCCGCAGCTTCATCGTTCCCGGTCAAGTCCACCGTTTCATAGGTTTCCGTTGTCACTTGGGAGAGCAGGCTGCTGCCGATCTGATGGGAAATGGCTGTGCTTGCCCCGTAAGCCAGCAGCAGGGCCACCGCCGCCGCCAGAAATACCTCCAGCAGATATTGCAGCAATACCGCGCCCTTTGAGATACCCATGGCCAGATAGACGCCGGTTTCATGGATACGCCCCCGCAGCCGCAGCGTGAGGAACAGGGCGAGCACCAAAAAGCAGATGACTGATACCACCGCAATGGCGATCCACACCGTGTTTTGAATCCCCGCCAGGGATTCCTTTGCGTTCTGGTAGTCGTTGTCATAACGGGTGAGGGTGCATTGTTCCCAATCCACGCCCGCAATGCCCTTGGTTTCCTCCATAATGCGGTCAAGCTCGTCCGGGTCGTTCACATAGAAATCCCCGTACTGGACATGGGTTGTTCCCTCCGTGCCGTAGAGCAGGAAAGAGGCGGTGGAGAGGTCGGTAAATACGATGTTGTCATACAGGTCATAGGACGGGGCCATGCCGATGGAATCCTGCTCCTCGGTATTGGTGAAGATTCCGGCCACCGTCACCGGAATGGTCTGCTCCACATCCTCCACATTTCCCAGCAGCATGGTGTCGCCCACGGACAGCCCGTTGCGCTGGGCAAATTTCTCATGGATCAGCACCTGATTCCCGCCCTGGGTGGTGATGGGTTCTCCCTCTACCAGTTCAAAACCGCCATCTGTAAAGTAGCTGTCATTCTGAGAATTGGAGTTCGCCACGATCTTTCCGGCGTTTTCAAACCCTTCCGGCACCTGGGCTGCGCCCTCGGTGTTAATCTCCAGAAGGTTCCCGTCCGCGTCAAGGTAAGTGGCGTAGGTGTAGGAGCGCAGGGTGTTCCTTCCGCTTAGGCCCTCAATGTCGAGGATTTGGCTCACCGCATCCTCCGGGATACCGTCCTCCAGTGTTTTGGCGTTGACGGTAAAATAGCCCAACAGTGCCTTTTTGATATTGGCGTTGGCGGTTTTCGTTGCCGACTGGATCGACAGGCAGGTGAGCATAAGCGTTGCCATGACCAACAGGAACGCCAATAATGTAATGGTCTTGCCCTTTTTCCGAACGGAATACAGCAAGGCCCGTTTGCATAAGTTCATTTTCCAGCCACCTCATTTCCTTTGAGCAAAAACAATACGTCCACTTGCGTACCTCCTTTGTAGTTTTTGCGGGAATCTGCCCTTGGTTCCCGACATGTATCATCAGGGTGTTCCCTCGCCGGGAACACCCTGATGATACACAACGAAGGTGGAGTTACGGTGGAGTTGCGATGTTTTTTTGGTGGAGTTGCCAAAAACAAGGGATTCCTAGATATTTATCCAATGATCCCAGTCCATCCATATAATGGCCAGACGGAAAACCACTTCATAATGTTTAGTCCCATTTGTGCCAAAACTAGGGGAGCTGCCAATAACAATAAGGCTAAAAACAGCGTTTGAAAATAATTTTTCCTCCACTTTGACAGGAGCAGTACCACGGCGCAAATCAGTTGCGTGGATATCATTTGACTAAGGATAGCCAATAGAAGAAACAATAAAATCGGCAGACTGACAGGAACGCCCTGGTATTGAGGAATACTCTGGATTCCTGTCCAAATTTCCCCCATGGGATAGACCGATGAAATCGATAAACCACGGAAAAACCAGGGGAGCAGCGTAATTCCCGCGCAGGCAATTCCACATACAATCCATTTTTGTATGATAATCCGTTTTCTTCCCAACTTCGTTGCAGATAGAAGGCCCCAAAGTCCGTTGCTGTCTTCCATTGCCATGACGTTTGCAAATGAAAAACTGAAGCATAGAGAAATCAGGAGAAGGTTGATCAGAAAATCGTCATCCATTTGGCCAAAAAGATAGAGGTATCCTGTATCATAAATAAATACGCCGCCATCGGAGAGAATCCGTTCATACTGCGCCTGAATCCGCTGAAACCAGGGATAGAAAGTAAGTTCACTGTACCATGGTTCCTTCATGCTGTCCCCGGCATTTTCACTGATACTTCCATCCGCTACCATTTGATCAATCCGCCCAATTTGAGCAAACGCCTCATCATAGCGGGCCTGTTCTGCCTTTATGCCGGCTTCCTTTTCCCCGGTAAGCGCACCTTCCAAAGAGAGCATCATACTCCGATAGTATTGCTCGCCAGCTGATGGCGTGTAGTCCTTTCCAAAAGCATTCCATCCCAGAAGGATGCTGAAGGCCAGTAGAATCAAAAGCCCACGATTGGCGATGAGGATTTTATATCCCTCATGCCGGAATAAGCTGCTGTGGGAATGAAATGGCACATGGAAATGTCCGGATCTCTGGTGAATACTCAGCCGGTTCCCATAGCGAAACAGCAGCAGAACAGCTACAATGCCTACGGAGAGCAAAATGGCCAGTAAGACCAGGGAACAGCTTGTGCGGTCAAGTGGGAATCCCAGGATATTGAGATTGAGGTAAGTCCCAAATAAAGCATCTGTTCGCAGCATACTAAAGTAGGAAAGATGTTTCAGTAAATTCAGCTTCGAATAGGACGGGATGAACGCATATAACATCCAGTTTAAACCTAAAAATCCGATCCCCACAAGCTGCGGCAGGAAGCTATGGGAGCTGTAAACCGCACAGGCAGTCAGCAGTAACCCCAAAAGAAATACCACGCCGGTCTTTGTTATGAAACCAAGAGCCAGAAATGCCCCTATAGAAATCGGAAAACTGCTTTCCATATAGGGAGCCAAAGATTGAAGGGATGCAGATAAATTTCCTATCCCCACCGTACTGCCGGCATAAATCAAATTGGAACCATAAAGCAAAAGGCAAACCACACCGCCATGGATCAGCACAGCAGCAATTCTCGCTCCCATATCCGCCCATAATCCTCGTTTGGTGGAACGGGTGATGGCAAATAGCCCTTTTCCCTTTTCTTCTGTGATGAGCTGGCCTACAAAAAGAAAAACAGACAGCAGCAGTAACAAGTCTGTTACCTGGCTTTCCACCGCCATTGTCATCCCTTTCGAGGGAAACCAATGAATATTTGCTGAGGACAGCCCCGCATGATCAGCGGCGCTTTTGGCAGTATTCCGACTGCTGAAAGTTTCGTTCGATCCAGACGATTGAAAAATGGAGATGCCGCCAAGCTGGTGATTCCTTTCTTGAACAGCAGCCAAATAATCCTCATAATCAGATACCGCGGAAATTTCTTCATACAGTTCATCAAGCAGAGTACGTTCCTTTGCTAGAGAGTCTGTGTAAACCAGATAATCTCCTGTGCGATAAAGCTCTTCATACTTCTCATATAGATCCGAATTGCTGTCCTTTAACTGCTCTGCAAAAGAATCTCCAGATTCGCTGCCCTGACTGTAAAGGCTCTGCACCTGCTCCACAAGAGAAAGCCCGTCCGCCCGCTCTTTTAGATCACGGATATAAATGAGCTTTTCCTGTTCTGGCATACCAGAAATATCCTGACAGACAGCTTTGTAGGCCAAAAGAGGCGGTTCATCCCCTGTCGGCTGGTTTAAATACCACAGGAAAAAAACATTTAACAGGAGCAGTAATGCCATGAGGCTTAGAAAACTCCCTTTTCGCCAGACCTTTTGCAGTTCAAATCGTATGAGAGCCGTCATGGATTTCCTCCTCTCCAAATACCTGTAAATAGACTTGCTCCAGGTTCTGCACATCTCCATGTTTTCTGCAAAGACTGGGTACGGTATCGTGGTCTACAATCTTTCCCTCCCGAAGAAGGATGATCTCTTTTGCAATGGATTCAATATCAGAAACCACATGAGTAGATACCAGGATAATTTTATCCCCGGAAATGTTACGGATGTTTTCCCGGATTCTCACGCGCTCTTTTGGATCTAATCCAGCGGTAGGCTCATCCAAAACCACCAGGCGCGGATTGCCTAAAATGGCTTGTGCGACCAGAATACGCTGCTTCATTCCACCCGAATAGGTGCCAATGGGCCGGTATGCTTTTTCTGTCAAATTCACATAGTCCAGGACTCTCCAAATTTCACCTTTTTGCTCTTTCTTTGGTATCCCTTTCAAGGTAGCCATATAGGAAAGGAACCGGATTCCAGTAAACGTATCATAAAGCCCTTGCTGCTGGGGAGCATATCCCAGAAGGCTTCGATAGGCTGCGCCGCAGTCAAACACATTTTTTCCATCCCAAAGTACCCTGCCGGAAGTGGGTTTCAAATTGCCAGTGATGATGTTCATAAGTGTTGACTTTCCTGCCCCGTTTGGCCCAAGCAGTCCATAAATGCCATTCTTAAGCGTCAGGGATACATGATCCAGTGCCAGCTTCGTACCATAGTGTTTCGTAATATTTTGCAGTTCCAGCATCTTTAAATTCCCTCCCCGACCATTTGGATTGGTGTATAGTCCGGCACACTATTCAGAAGATCATCCATAGAAATCAATCCGTATTGGTATCGGGTAATATCATAGGAGTCGTCTCCTAAAGCTGTATATTCATAGTCATAGACCACCAACGCACGGTCTTTCGTCATGGCCATCAGATCCAGCCTCCATCCCAGAGCCTGGTTCGTCAGACTACAGTGGGTGATTTCGCCGGTTTCTGCATTCACCAGGTAATATCCATAATCTGCTGTCAAATCATGACTGGTACAGCACAAATAATTTCCCAGTGTACCATACAGATAATTATTTTCCAGACTGCATAAAGTACTTTTTTTCCCAGTGGCCAGATCAATTTTCACAATATCCTGACTTGCCTCATTGGAGGCATACAAACACCCATTCAAAACCACTTCAGCGGAGGAATTACCTCCAGCAGCTTGCGCATATACCTGCGTTTTTTCTCCGGTAGAAAGTTCCAATGCTGCATAGACAACCTGGCTGTTTTTCAAGAGATCCAAATAGCTGTTTTCATCCAAAGCGGCAGCTTCTTCCTCCGTCATACCGTCTGGATACTGATATGCTTTCAATAGAACCTTTTCCCCTGCCGAACCAATGATTTCCCAATTCAGGCCATCGGCAAAATCCAGAGAGCAGACGGATTTTGCCTTACCGGTTTCAGGGTTTAGACAAATAAGCTGGCGGTCAGATGTTGTCGTATAGGTTCCGGAACCGGATTCACTGGCGCCAAGCTTTTTTGTGACAAAATACAGACCATCGCGACCGCCCAGAGCCACATCCTCCACTATGGCGTCTGATTCAAAACTGTAAATACGCTCCCGCTCGGAACCGTCCAGCTTCATGCGATATAGCTTGGCCTGCTCTGCCTGAACATTTGTGGTTTTGGAATCTCCAAGAATATTGATGATGGTAGAGCCACTGGTATCTGGAGCGCGGTCAAGAAAATAAAGGGATCCATCCCAGGTAAAAATCCGTCCGTCCAAGGACGCGCCGGCCAGGACAGAAGTACAATCTTCTGTATTATGCTGGCAGCTACTGTCACTACACAGATATACCTCCTGGCAGGTAGCGTAATCCATGTACATCAGATGAGGCGCATAGCTGCCATCTGCAAGTTCTGAATCCTTTTCCGTCAAATAATAAAAACCATCGTCTGTACTGCAGTACCTCTCGAACAGCCCAGTCCGATGAATGAGAGATGTCAGACCGCTTATCGAATTACTTTCATCTGACACCTGCGTATTTTGATGATCCTGCTCGCCTGTGCTGCTGTATCCATTGTTTGGGGTGGTGTCCTGATCAGAACTGCTGTTTTTGCAGGCAGAAAGGCTGCAAATGATAAGGCCTGCCAGCAACAATGTCATCCATTTTTTTCGCATAAAAAAGACCTCCTTGTGTGCATCGCTGCGAAGTGCAGCTTTTTCAATACAAGGAGATCTTAATGAGAAAAGGTCAAAAATTGGTCAAGATAACAAGGTGAATTTTACAACTGCGCCGCCATGTTCGGCATTTGAAAGAATCAGCTTGCCGCCATGTTTCCGGCAGAGAACCCGGCAAATGGACAGTCCCATGCCAAGATGATTTTCATCTTCACTGCCCATATAAGCATAGCTGTCTTTACTATTTAACACTCTTTGAGGAAATCCCGGACCATCATCCGATACCGTAATGGTCAACAAGCCCTGGTGACAGGAAATTTGAACCGCTATCCTCTGATTGGCAAATCGAACTGCGTTGCCAATCAGATTTTCTAAAATGCGGTACAGAATCTTAGCGTCCAAATTCAATTCTTTTTCAGCAACTGCATTTTTCCAGTCTAATCCTATCTTTCTTCCTTCGGTCAACAGAGTGAAATCCTCTCGCATATCAGCAGAAAGGGAAGGGAAATCCACTGGTTGAAGCTGTGCTTCCAGTTCCTCCAGGCGACTGATGGTTCTAAGAGAGTCCGTATACCGTTCTAACCGATGTGAAGTCTGAAGGATATTGGCAACTACGAAAGATATTTTCTCTTTGCTGATCCCGCCGCCGGAAAGATTGAGCTGAAGATATTGGGCATACCCTTGAATAATGGCGATAGGGTTTCTCAGATCATGGGCCACAGAGCCTTGGAGACGTCTGCGTTCTTCCAGCATATCCCATAGCTTTTGATTATTTTCTTTCAGCGTCTGCCGCATCTGTTCAAAAGAAGCGCATAGCGCTCCCATCTCATCCGCACTGGGATAAGAGATCTGAAAGTCCAGGTTCTGCTCGGCAATCTGTTCCGTAGCCGAGGATAACAGCGAGATCGGTGTTTTCAATTTTTTTCGGTAAAACAAAAGACCGCACAGAAGGATTCCTGCCAGGGAAAAAAATACCGGTAAGGCGACCATTCCAATTTGGCTGGCCTGATAAAGAAGCCGCCGCTTGGGAGAAAGGGCAGTAAAACTATTTTCAATTTTAGTTACTGAATATTTTACATTCTGCCCGTCAGAGAGAAGATCGCCTTCTGGGTCTTCCATGGAAATCATAGAAGGGATTTCCTTCAGCACATCGTCCAGAGGCATAGGAACCGTGGTTGTCGTTTCATTTCCCTGGGCATCGCTGCGCTGAATCGTGAGATAGACCAGATTGGAATCCGGCAGCAAAGCCTTCTGCAGCGCCACACAGCCCCAGATGGTCAAACCGGATAGAATTGCTGCAAAAACGAATGCAGTTATTACATACAGGACAAAGGAACCTCGAAGTCCACGGAATTTTATTGCTTCCATCGATAACCCACCCCCCAGACCGTTTCGATATAGTCCTGCCCGGTAACACTTTGCAGTTTCTGCCGGATTTTACGGATGTGTTCTTTTATAACACCATTATCCCCGGACGCTTCCAGCCCCCAAACGCTCTCATAGATCCGTTCCCGGTCAAAGACCTGCCCTGCGTGGGTTAAGAGCAGTTCCAGGATATCAAATTCTCTCTTGGAAAATTCGATTTCAATCCCTTTAAAATGCACCGTGCGGCGGGAGAGGTTGACCAAAAGTTCCTGGGAAGCCATCAAGCGTGAGGAATCGTGGGCACGCATCTCCCTGCGGAGATGGGCAGATATGCGTGCAGCCACTTCCGGCAGGCTGAATGGCTTGGTAATATAATCATCACCGCCAATAAGCAGGCCATTGATTCTATCCTGCTCAGCATCCCGTGCAGTAAGAAACAGAATCGGGCATGTCACCTCATCCCGTATGGTTTTGCAAAAATCCAGACCATCCATACCGGGCATATTGATATCCAGCAGGATCAGATCCGGGGATACTTTCAATTTTTCCATAGCCTGTATGCTGTCAGTAGCCGTATAAGGCAGATATCCCATGTCATTCAGATAATCAGCTAAAAGCTCTGTCAGCATTGGCTCATCGTCAACAATCAATATTTTATACTGCATGAGCAAGATCATCCTTTCTCCGTTTGCTTTTTATTATCTCTTGCAAAAGTCAAAATTCAGTCAAGATATAGTATAGAGAGAACATCCTTTGATTCGGAGGGCAGGAGTCCTGCTCGTAGTATACCATACGGTGAGGAAGTTCTGGTCAACTATTTACAGAAAGGCGGCCTGATTTCTCAAGCCGCCAGCGTTCTGCCATCTCTACCTTATAAATCTATCGGAAAACCGCTGTAAACTGCACCCCGTTTTCCGTGTTCTCCATAGAATAGGAAACCTCATGGTGGTCAAGGATGGTCTTTACGATATACAATCCCAAGCCGCTGCCCCCGCTGTTCCGGTTCCTGGATTTGTCTATCCGGTAGAAAGGCGTAAATAGTTGCGCCAGATCTTCCTCATCAATATGGACGCCGGTGTTCTCCACCGAGAATACCCCATCCTGCAAGGATACCGTGACAGCAGCGCCCATGGGGGAATAGGTGACTGCGTTGCTGAGTACATTGGAAAACACCTTTTCAATCAACTGCCCGTTTCCTTCATAATGGAAATCCGATTGAATGTTTAGACGCAGCTCCATGCCTTTGTCCTCCATCCGGCCGCGGAATTGCCGGCAGACCCTTTGCAGCATTTGGCTGATGTCCAGATCCGTGCGTTCCAGGTGAAAATCGCTGCCGCCCATCCGGGCCGCCGACAGGATCTCCTTTACCAGCGCCTCCATGTCATTGGTGGTTTTCAGGCACCGGCGCAGATAGGTGTCCCTGTCCTTATAGGGGCCTACCTGATGGATCATCCCCTCCAGCTGCCCCTTGATGATGGCGATAGGGGTTTTCAGCTCATGGGATACGGAAGTAAAGAAATCAATGCGCTGCTTTTCCTGCTCCCGTTCCCGCTCGATATCCTGCTGCAGTTGCTCATTGGCCGCTTGCAGGCTGTCCAGAGCATTGCTCAACTGCTGGGACATCTCGTTCAGACTGGAGGCCAGAACGCCGATCTCATCTTTTCGCCGTACATCGCACTTCCAGGTCATATCCAAGGCGGTCATCCGTTTTGCCACATTGCTGATGCCCACCAGCGGCTTGGAATAGTAGCGGGAGCAAATCACCGCTCCGATGATGGAGATCAGCAGGATAGCGGCGGCGATAAGGGGGATCAACTTCAGGAGGATATCGTAGGACTGCGCCACCGCGACCAGGGCGGCATTGGCAAACAAATGATAGGTTTGCCCGTTTTGCCGGAAAGTCGCAGAGCAGCTCATAGAGGGAGCGGAAGTGTCCAGATTCTCCATATCGGCAAAATTCACGGAGAATAGATTATCTCCATTCCTATCGCTGATCTCCACCGAAGCGTTGTTCGCCATGGAAAATTCCAGCAGGCTGTCCGAGCTGGCCTCCCAGCCGTTCCGCTCTAAAATCTCCACCAGGTCGTAAAAATCTGCCGTGATCTGGCCTTCCAGCTGCGTATGGTAATTTCTCGGCAGGAAGATCATCACCATGCCGTAAATGATGATACAGCAGACCACCAGCAGCGCCAGCATACTGAGGCAGGTTTTTGCCTGGATGCTTTCCCTAATTTTCTTTCTCAATTTTATATCCCGCCCCTCGAATGGTTTCGATATAATTCACGCCCAGCTTTTTACGAATATTCTTAATGTGGGTGTTCACAATTTTCTCGTCTCCAAAATAATCATAGCCCCAAATGCTGTCCAACAGGCTCTCTCGTGTAAACACCCGGCCCTGATTTTCCACCAGGAGTTTCAATATCTCAAATTCCCGAATGGTCAGAGCCACGCTTTCATCCTTGACAAGAACCGTGAAGCTGTCCGTATCCAGGGTGAGATCCTTATAGCGGAGGATGTTCGTCTCCGCCCCGGCGCCCTGCTCCGCCCGGCGCAGTACCGCCTCGATGTGCTTTACCACCACGGGCATGGAAAAAGGCTTGGTAATGTAGTCGTCTGCCAGGGCGTCAAAGCCCTTCATTTGACTGGCGTCATCATCCAACGCGGTGAGCATAATGATGGGGATCCGGCTCTTTTTCCGAATCGTCTCGCAGACAGTGAAGCCGTTCATCTTCGGAAGCATCAAATCCAACAGGATGAGATCTGGACGATACTCACAAAATTTCTCCATCCCCTCTAATCCGTCGCCGGCCAGCACCACGTTATATCCTTCCGCTTCTAAAAACGCTTTCACTACGCCCTGAATCGCCTCTTCATCCTCTATAATCAAAATCGTTTTCGACATGGTCTGCACCTCCAGGTAGTAGTGTACCATACCAAGATGGAGTTTTGATGGAGTAAGTGTTACTTTTGAGAAAAAGTGTAAAAGGGGCTGTCTCACCAATTGCGAGGAGACAATATCTCTGCCTTTCAGGTAAGCGTCAAACCTACCACCGACTTGCGGAAGGCTCTCCAATATGAAACAATA
>ENA-ORML01000552-ORML01000552.1-human-gut-metagenome-genome-assembly--contig:-NODE-552-length-42753-cov-7.994145_pt1 | contig 42753 bp, 49 predicted proteins | sample MGYA00242103_ERZ508995 | MGnify/ENA primary metagenome ERZ508995 (study PRJEB26280, sample SAMEA2338702) | human gut metagenome | biome: human gut; feature: human-associated habitat; material: faeces... | reverse complement strand
GAAATTGTGAGACGTGCTGGAATACCATTTGAGATTCATCATAACCTAACTACAGCAGATGCACCTCAGACCATTTACTATGTAAGAGATATTTTCCGTAGATTGGAACTGGAGGGGATTACCTGCTGTGTGAATTATCCGATATACAAAGGCCAGAGAGTTACCATGTGGTCACTGATTCCTATGAAAAAGTTCCCGCCAACGAGACTGCAGAGATATTGCTACCAAATTTGTAAAGAAAACTCCTGCCGGGATCGGTTCATTACCACTGGTGTGCGATGGGCGGAGAGTGTGAAGCGGAAGAACAATCGAGGCGTTTTTGAAAATTTTGTCTCGGATCCCAGTAAGAAGATTATCCTGAATAATGACAATGATGAGCAACGAATGCTGTTTGAGAGCTGCACATTAAAAGGGAAAAGGATCTGCAATCCGATTGTGGACTGGCGGGACTCAGATGTGTGGGAATATATACGCAGCGAGCGCCTGGAGCTTAATCCGCTTTATGATATGGGATTCTACCGAGTCGGCTGTTTGGGATGCCCCATGGCAGGGAAGAACCGTTGGACAGAGTTTCGTCTATTCCCGACCTACCAACGGGCATATATACGATCATTTGGGAAGATGCTGGATGTAATCCATGCTGGCGGTGGCAAGACGAAGTGGAAGACAGCGGAGGATGTTTTTTCTTGGTGGATGGAGGAAGAGACTATAGAGGGGCAGATAAGTTTGTTTGATCGAATTGAATGGTTGGGAGAAAAGGGTATTTTGTAGAATCTAAGCGATATCAAGGGGGATCTAAGCATTGGGGTAGAGATTGGCGGAAAGGAATTCTCTACTTCAATGTTTACATAGATTAGAAAACCTAGTCAGAATTCTTGTATATAAGTTACTCCGGAAATATAAAAGAACAAACGTTCTCCAAATCTATTGCGATATACACAATACTAAGGTATAATAGAAATATGATGTAAATGTATAGATTTATAGAATAATAGATGGTAAAATGAAAATTACAATAGAGAGAGATGGGTGAGAGAAATGCCTATAGCGATGGATATATGCCCTCGACAAAAGACATGGGAAGAGTATAAATATGAAATCGAAGCGCTGAAAAAGTCAAATAACTGCAATTCGGAGAAAGAAGAAATTGCATTTGCCCGCTCATTTAGCTTTTCTGTCATGAAATTTCTGTGGCGAAATGTAAATTATAAAAAAAGGTGGGAGTGTAGGCAAATAAAGATGGTTTCTAAAAGGTTGGATATTTATGCAATAAGACTGGCAAAAGATATTGCAGATTACTTTATTACATTAAATATAATGGAATATGCGTATTTAATGGGCGCTATGTATACAATGCTTTTACCTGACAGCTATCGTTCAGATAATGGAGTTTACTATACACCACCGTCTATATCAGAACGTCTTCTTGATTTATTAGCAGCAGAGGGGGCAGATTGGGCAGAAGATAAAGTCTTAGATCCGGCTTGCGGAGGAGGAGCATTCTTAGTTACAGTTGCCAATCGTATGTTAGGGGATTATAGGATAAAGGAATTATCTGCAATCGAAAAAATCGAACATATAGAAAAGCATCTATCAGGTATAGAAATAGATAGATTTGCAGCATGGATTACTCAGACTTTGGTTGACATACTGTTGTATTCGGAAACGATAGCGGCGGGAAGAAGGCTAAAGTCCATCGTTAAAGTTCAGGATACAATTCAATGTATTGAAACAGAGACAAGGCGTTTTGATGTAATAGTTGGAAACCCGCCATATGGTAAAATAAAGCTGGATGAGGAAACTAGAAAACTATATTCAAGATCATTATACGGACATGCAAATTTATATGGGCTATTTATTGATGCATCATTAAGGATATTGCAGTCAGGAGGTTTGGTCGGATTTGTAACGCCAACTTCATTTTTAGGAGGGAAATATTTTTCAAATCTGAGAAAGTTATTAGTTGAGGAGAATCCTCCTTTAGCAATTGATTTTATTTCAATGCGGTCCGGTGTATTTGATCAGGTCCTTCAAGAAACGTGCCTGGTTGTTTTTGGACCTAATAGAATGCGGTGTGTAACTGCGAATAAAATTAATGTGGAAAACAATGTATATAGTGTTGAGCGAATTGGAAGTTTTCAAATTGAGGAAGGAATAAAACCATGGGTAATTGCCCGTGAACCGGCAGAGGCTAACATCGTTAAAAAAGTTAGAGGAACGAATACCACATTACAAGACTATGGATATAAAGTTTCAACAGGGCAACTGGTATGGAATCGGTTAAAAACACAGATTTATGAAGAACCAGAGTGTGGAGTAAGACCTATTATTTGGGCAGAGGCAATTTTGGCAGATGGACAGTTTAAGTTTAATTATCAATATAGACGTAAAATGAAATATATAAAAATCTCAGAAAGGCAAGAATTCTTAGTATGTAGACAAGCAGCAGTACTGGTTCAGAGGACTACTGCAAAGGAACAGAACCGAAGATTGCAGACATGTATATTGCCACAGGAATTCATTGATAAATGGGACGGAGTTGTGGTTGAAAATCATGTAAATATTGTACATTCGATATCGGACATCCCCAAAGTGTCCCAAAAGGCATTAACGCTGATTTTAAATTCACAGACAGTAGATCGAATATTTAGATGTCTGTCTGGAAGTGTAGCAGTATCGGCTACAGAACTGCAGGCAATACCTCTACCACCAGTTGATAATTTGAAGGAATTGGAAGAAATAGCGGCAGCTGTACATAAGGCGAATACTGATAAAGAAATGCAGGAAAAGATAGAGAATATCATTTTAAAAGCATACGGGCTGGAGGATTAAAAGACATGGTTTCTGAGTGGTTATCTGGAGAATTGCCGGAGATTGAAGAGATACAGGAAAGATTAAAAGCTATTTTCCCAAGAGAAATAGACGTAAATGGTTATATAATCCGTGAAATGGGTGCAAAAACAGTATTCACAATGCTATATAGTTTTTGTGTTGATGAAGAGGAGTGGATCAGGCCAGCAACTATTACTTGTATGACGGATGAACAAGCCGTTATGCAAACGCTGGAAAAAAGAAAAGAATGGCTCGCTTTAAGCCAAAGCAAAGATGCTCCTAGAGATATACCAGGAAGGTGGTATAAACCCAATACAAGAGAACCTATAAGGGATGAGACAATAAGAGAAATGGTACGGTTGAACGCAGTTATAGAAAGAGCAGGATTAGCAACAACCTCCCCATTACCCAGGTATTCTTTGCAAGCTCAGTTTGCAGATCTTTTTAATCCTAAATTACAGGGTGAGGAATTAGATTTAGCCATTCAAAAATGGCAGGAAGACTTTTTGTCAGCAACTTCGCTGGCAAGAGTCGCGTTGTCTAAACAATTAGTTTCGGCATCATCAGATGGAGTATTAGTGAACCTTCCGAATGGTGAAACTAGAAAAATGGCTTCAGGCCCAAGTAGTGAACTTGCAAAGGCAGTTGTTGAGCAGTTTGCTAAAAAATTCATGAAAGATCCGGCAGTTATCTTAATGAGTGAGTCGGCTAAAAAGTTATTACTAAAAGATGATGATTTGTGTCAAGCAATTGGTTTTGATGTAGATGTATCTACTGTGCTCCCAGATTTGATTTTAGCGGAATTAGGAGAAAAGCAGCCGATTATAGTGTTTATCGAATGTGTTGCAAGTGATGGCCCTATTAATGATCGTAGGAAGTTGGAATTGTTAGAGTTGGCGGCGAAAGCGGGATATAAAGAAAAGGACTGTGTTTGTGTGACTGTATTTAGAGACCGCTCTAACTCCGTAAGCCGTAAGTTGGTTCCATCTATTTCTTGGGGAACCTTTATTTGGTATGCTAGTGAGCCGGATAATATTATTTACTTGCGAGAGGGAAATGAAGAAAGAGCAGTTTCTATTGGTGGATTTTTAGAACTGTAAGAAAAAAAAGATGCTGGTTGAGGTCCATTACTAATAGTGAGTTATAAAGAGCGGTTTGTGTAAGTGTTAAGCATACCGCTCTTGCTGTACGAAAATTAATAATATAAGGTTATATTGTTAAATGGTTTTCAAGGGGGAGTGTAAAAATGGCTAAATATACAGATGATGATATACGCAAAGCATCAAAAATCACATGTAAGATGGCTGGAGAATATTTAGGCATATCTTCGATGGCGGTTAGCATTGGTATGAGAAACAATCTTTTACCAATAGGGTTTGCGATTCATAATGAAGAGAGGGATCGATCATATTCAGAAAGCTGGAGCTACCATATTATTGGGGAACGTTTGATAGCATATAAATATGGAAAAATTACAGAGGTTCAGGTTCAAGGTATAGAGAAGAATCTACAAACTATTATTGAACAATTTCAGGAAATGAAGAATGATCTGGTTTTTATATTAAGCGAAGACGCAAAATAGGAGACATTGATTTGTTTGAATATGCGTTTTCGCTTTTTGCCTATCGTACAAAAGAAGGGGAGGTAGATAGTGATGGAGAATACGATAAAGATTAATAGACAGAAATTGTATGATGAAATATGGGAAATATCTGCCTCCGGTGTAGCAAAGCAATATGGATTAAATTATGCTAAACTGCTACAAAGCTGTAAAGATTATGAAATCCCGATCCCACCATCGGGGTATTGGACAAAAATAGCTTGTGGAAAAGAGGTAAGTAAGGCACCCTTGCCGCAATCTGATATAGATGAGATAGAAGTGCTAAAGCAAGGAGTATCACGGAAAGAAAAACGCCAACCGGAACCTACAGAGAAAATTATTAAAGAATCTGACGAAAAATCAGAAAACAATAAAAGTGAGAAGATTAAGGCCATTGAAGAAATAAAAGAATATGAATTGGAAGTATTGCCAGATGTATTGAATTTTTTAGATGATGAGGAACGGACAAAGGTTATAGAAATAGCTAAAGCATTAACGGTACAAAGCAATTCGCGTCCACATCCTAAATTGGTTGCTTATCGTAAGAAAATATCTGATTGGAAAAAACAGGAGGCAGACAGAAGAGGGAGATATCATTCTAGTCGAGATGATATACCCTTATTTGTAAATGATGTTTCGGAAAGTTCGATGGGAAGAATTTATGATTTTATGAATGCCCTTTTTCAAGCAGTCGAACAGCTTGGGGGAGTTATCTATGAAGATTTAACTGTTAAAATTCGAGAGGATAAGGTGCGGTTTAAAATAGTGGAATCCATGGATAAAGTTCCTCATCAAATGACAAAACAAGAGGCTAGGGATTTGTTGATTTATAAAGATGCGCAAAAGCAGCACCGATGGGCATCTGAGCCTAAAATACCGAAAACTGATAATGTATATAATGGGAAAATTCGGATTGTTTTTTCAGATGGTAAATATTTTAAGGACAGTACAAAGACAAGCTTAGAGAGCCAAATAGGGGAAGTTTTGATTTATATGTATCAATTATCGGAAGGTTTGCGTTTGGAGCGTGTAAAGCGGGAAGAAGAACATAAATTATGGGTAGAGAAACAAAGGCTAGCCGAGGAACGTAAGCAGAGACTTGAAGATGAAAAAAGAAATACTAGGGTTCTTCTAAATCGGGCAAGTGATTATGAGATGGCCTGCAAGATTAGAACATACATAAGTGCTGTCACACAGTCTCAGCCGCTTACAGAAGAAATGATTAAATGGATTAAATGGGCTTCGGATAAAGCCGATTGGTTTGATCCTATCATTAGTCGTGAGGACGAATTCTTTGGGAAAAGAGAACATGATAAAGCGGATGATGATAAGAATATATTTAATAAAAGTCGCTATGGATATTAGATGTTATAAGGATAAAATTACTTTTCAAATCTGAGAATGGGATACAGGTATGTTAAATAAAAATGCTGAAAGCATCATATGGAAAAAGTATAATAGACTAGACATCGTAAAAACTAAAATTTTATAATAGTGTTATTACGCGTACAGTTACTAAAACTTGAATGAGATACTTAATAATATTTATATTTTGAAGCAGTACCACGGTAAAACAGTGGATGTAATTAGATTTCGCTTTTACGGCAATCGCATGCAAAAGAGGACTAGAACGCTTATAGATGAAGGCAGAAGAAGTGAGTGACGTAGATGTTTGATAAAAGCGGAAGAATTCGTTGTAACGGAACATTTACTTTTTTGCCTATGCGAAAAGTGGTAGCTGTTGGCATTGCGATACAATGATAATATATAATAATTGGGAAGAGAGATTAGTATGTGTATAGAAACAAATGATTTTTGGGATGCAACAAATAGTTGGAGTGGGTATAATTATCAAGGAAAAATTGCACTGTATTATGGTATTCGAAAGATAAATGAATTAATCACAATTGGGAAGGCCTGCGATATAGAAAAATATGCAATTGAAATAGAATGGAAGGAAGATTTCTCTTATTGTATATATAGAAGATGAACAGAGAGTTTATCAGTCGATTCATCAGGTTAAAGCAAAAGAAAATACTAATATTTATGATTATGAAGATGCACTGGTGAAATTGTATCAAAAAGTACAAAAAGATAGATTGATTTCGGAAGCATTTCTTCACGTTTGCAGAGAACTAGATTTCAAAGGGAATATTTGGAAAAATAGTATTGAACAAATTATTAAAAATGGTGATATGACAAAAGCTATTAAGGAAAAAGTAGTTGAATATAGAAATTCGAGTAATGAAGAAAAGAGAAAAAAGATCGATAAATTGAATGGAAAAGGCAGGAACTCTAAAGAGAATAACTTAATCAAACAATATAACACAATGTATTTCCATTTCAAAAAAGTGACAGTTAATAATATAGATGAGATTCTGAATAAAATAATCGAAGATTTAGAGACACAAATACGAGCATGTATGCAGAATATTCATCAGGCGGATTTAGATAAAATTGTTTTGTATGCTTATCCTGGTAATAAGGAATACTGTGGCATTGATGAGATTAATAATTTGCTTCAGCAAGAAATACTTAATTATTGGACAGTTACAAAGGCTCCAGATTGGAAAAACCAAGATACTAAGTTTTGCAATAATGTATGTTTATGCCTACAAGGATTGATGGATAAACATATTACAGAGAGGCACATAAACTATGGAAAAACAACAACGCGAGATATAAGTTTCCGAAAAGTTGTGGAGATATTAGATAGCAATACTTCAATTGAAAGGTGTGAAGAATATTATTTATATGTGATAAAACAAAGACTGATGAAAGTATGTTCAGAATATCATACAGATTGCCAGAGGGATTGGGATTCTGAAGAAGAGAGAAAAGACAAATGCGAGCATTGTGAAATTAAGAGTTTTGTTGAACAAATGTCAGGAAAGTCAGGAGAGACATTAAAAGAATTTCTTCATGCAATTAATCCAGATATTATTAATAATATTGATAGTGATAATTGGGAAAGATTTTGCAATGAACTAAGGTACAGAAATCCTTTTTTAAAAGGATTACGAGATATAAAAAAAATATATGAAAAAGATAAAAAATATGTTTCATATATTGACGGAGGAAAGAGATTAAATCTGTTGACAACAATAATAAAGGATGAAGACAGTCGCAAAGATGCTATGAGAATTTGCAGTAAAATAGTAAAAAATCATAATCTTAATGAGGTGCTGATGGATTATGATTATCTTATCAGTAAAAATTTAAATATAGATTCAGTATTTTACGGAGCAGGTGATTATCTTGAAAATTTTAAACTTGAAGAAAATCATGTGTATCATTATAAAAATTTAAAGATTAAATCTTTAGACAAATCAATAAAAGAGTTGGAAGGAAAGTAGGCCATGATAAATATAATAAAAAGTTTGTTATCTGATTGTGATTATGACTTTGTAGATACTGTTATGATACCTATTGCAAATGGACGATACGAATTGACAATGTTTAGGGGGGAGATGATAGAAAATCAAGTGTATCTTGTGATTTCAATAAAAGAGTCAGAACTTTTGAATACCGAAATAAATGAGAATTTAGTAATTAATGTTGCTAATGGTTTTAGGGCTTCACAAATATATGAGCCGGATATGGATAAGAACACATCATTAGTATATTGTGTGAAGGAAGATATCGGCTCTGTTTTATTGAAAAAAATAAAAGTTGAAATCGAGGATGATCCTTATTATTTTAAAAAGTATGTGTTTTCCTATAGTGGCGCCGATGTAGAGAAATTTGAGCAGTTATGTGATCAGTATGGAAAATCTCCATTAGATTTTGTTCAAAGTTATATCCTTGATACAGGTAACTTTAATAAGTTTAAAAATAATTATAAGAATGAGTCCATTTATAGAATGATTTCGGATTTGGTAATTAAACTTCCTATAATTCCCATTTCATTTGAAAAACAGGGGGAAATGCAAACGGTTATAGAACATATGAGATCTATACAAAAATGTAATGAGGATGAAATTGAAAAACTAGATTGTATCATTGAAGCTATCAAAGACATTGAACTTGCAGAGACAGATAAGCTTTTAAATGCAATCTTTAAGGTCTGGCCGTTAAAGGATTCGGAGGAAGATCATGAATAGTATTTATATTAGAAGAATATATCTTGACAATTTTAAGTTATTTGATAATTTTGAATTGGATTTTTCGATAGGATTAAATGTTTTTGATGGACCTAATGGTTATGGAAAAACCAGTGTATTTGATGCAATTGAATATTTAGTAACAGGAGATATAAAACGCGTTACGACTTGTCAGGTCCTTGATGGAAAAGTTGGGTATCAAAAAATATTTTTTGCAAATGATTATAGAAAAGATGTAATTGTAAAAGCAGAGTTTTTTGATGGAACAGATAACTTTGTTATAGCAAAAAGAGTAGAAGGACATAGTGAAGTAAATTGTAGTGTTGAGAATAATCCAAAAAAATTAAAAGAAATTACAAAAACATACATATTACCAGATTTTGAGTATGCTGAATATGAAGATGAATATTTGGTTTTAAATAATGAAATAAAAAATATTCAAGCTAAGTATTTTGGTAACACTTCTCAAACTTTGTATACGCTTCTATATTATATACAACAAGAGGATAGGCTTGATTTTTTTAAAAACAATGAGGCAGGTCGTGTAGGAAGTATAAATTCACTATTTCAGATAAATGAGGAAAAGGAAAAATTAAATAGAATAAAGAAATCAAAAAAGAAATTGTTAGATTTGGTGAAGTTGATTGATAATAAAATAAATGAGTTGCAAGACAATGTTTGTACAGATCTGAAAAATATACCTGGAGCCAAGGTAGAATATAAAAAGCTATTAAAAAAAGACATAGAGTGGGATAAAGCAGAGCCAGATATATCAAGTAAGGAATCTTTAGAATTTATAACTACTGTACTCGCAAAAATCAAGGTCTTGATAGAAAATCAGAATAATTATAGACAAGATTTGATTAATCAGAAGTACACATGTTTTCTTGAAAATAATATGATTGAAACACAACTAAAGGATTTTATTATACTGGATGCAATTGGTGATAAAAAAAATGAGTATGATAAGAAAAGAGAAAAAATAGAATTCATAAATTCAATCTTCGAGAAGATAGGACAGATGGACTATACGAATATTGATTATGTAAAACTGGGAAGATATATTGACAAAGGCAATGAGTGTCAAGAAATAACTCAATTGGCAGAAGAAATAACTGAGATTCAAAAGACGGAAGCATCTGCTCAAAAATCTATAAATGATCTTTTAGAGGTAAGAAAAAAGTTATCTTCGAGCAAGTGGGCCAATATAGGAGTTGGAGATAGTCAATGCCCATATTGTGGTTTTGATTGGAAACAGAAGGAGATATTAACTACTCATATCCAATCAACCACGAAAGATATTGAGAAGCTACTAGGAACAACAGGAAAACATATGCAAGAGTTATCTAAGAAGGTTCAATTATTGTTTGAAAAAGATCTTGTCCCAGCTATGAATAATGTAATTTTAGAAGTAAATGAAGATGTGCTATTAAAATGGTACTGCCATCTTGATGAAAAAAGGGCTTTTGAAAGAGAAAAATATGTTCGTCAATTTTTAGTTGACAATCAGTTTGAAATATCTTCTTTAGAAATTTTTTCGGATAAAAATATGAATACTAAAATTGAGGAGATAAAGACAAAAATAAAAAATAAGATAACCATTCTTCCAGAAGAGTACTATCAAAAGAAAGTAGAATGTGAGTTCGATAGTATACAGTTAGAGTATTTTTCGTCTATAGAAGACTTAGCTGATATTAATTTGCAAATAATACAAGATAAAGAAAAATATATAAGGTATCAGTTTGTCTTGCAGGAGAGAAAAAAGTTAAAACAGATAGATACATTAATAAAGAAAAGAGATTGCCTTAAACTAGAAATTATAAAGAAAATGGATTTCTATATGAAAGATTGGAAAACGAGTATAAATAAATACCAAGGCAATATTATTTCTAAGATAGAAATTCCATTTTATATTTATAGTGCAAGAATTTTACAGTCATATCAAGGAGGGCAGGGAATACTTATCCGAGATAGGAATACAAAAGATGAAGTGGATGCTATAAGATTTACCACGCCTGATGAAGAACACGATGTGTTATATACCATGAGTTCAGGTCAACTTTCGGGGATTTTATTATCGTTTTCGCTTTCCTTGCATAAAATTTTTGCTAATGATGGTTTAAATGTATTATTCATTGATGATCCAGTACAGTGTATGGATGATTTGAATATTGTGTCATTTGTTGAATTGATGAGAACTGAGTTTCCAAATATTCAGTTACTAATTTCAACACATGAAAATAGTTTTGCAAATTACATTACATATAAATATGGTAAGTATAATTTACAGTTTAGACGCTGGAATTTAAAGGAAATTAGTTCAAAGTAATGGACAAAAGGATATTAAAGATTCCGCCAAGGAGATAGTGTATTTTGGTGACATCATTATTATACACTCAACAAATGTCGAGGTGGTGATAATGATGCGGAATTGTGGTTTGGAAGGAAAGCACAGGGATTAAACCACAAGATATAGTGGTTTTTGGCGAAAAATCGAGGGAAAAATCGGGCAAAAAATGGCCGTTTTTGACCCCGGTTTTTTGGCCTTTTCATAGATGTGAGACGGGTAAAAGAGGATATGGGGTAAAATTTCAGGTCAGCCAGATCAAAAAATGGCTGGCCTTTTTAATAGAGTATCAAAAAATAGAAACGGCTATATGTGAAAGGACAGAGAGGGGAATTTAAATGTTTAAGATTTTTTTGAGCCGGACAGTAAGCCCTGGTGTAGGTATCAGTCTGCCGGCTACAATCGAAGAAATAAGAGAAGCCTATTCTCTTCTGAATGGAACAGATACAGTTCCGTTGGAAACAGCTACCGCCTATGTGGAATCGTCCATTCCAAATCTGCGCCAGTACCTGTATGAGGTTCCGGTGTCAGAAAAAAGATTAGAGGAACTGAACTACCTGGCCTATCGTGTGAAATGGATGGACAGCCAGGACGAGGCGGTATTCGGAACCGTGATTGAGATGATGAAACCGGAGACACTCCAAGATATAATCAATCTTTCCTGCAACATGGATAAATTCAGATATCTGCCGGGGGTGACAACGGAAGTAAAATTAGGGGAACATCTGCTGAAGGGAAATGCTGATATGGCTATGGAGGAGCAGGCAGCCAGATCTAATTATGAAGGGATTGGAACAGATTATATAAAAAAACACGGTGGTATGTTTCATGCATTTGGCTATACCAGTGGGAGTCAGGAAGAACTGGAGCCTATCTATGGAGGGAATGAGTTACCAGATCCGGATTTCAAACAGACTTGTAGTTTTAAAGTATGGATCTATAAAGGGAATCCTTATGATAACTATACATTGACCCTTCCGGCAACCGAAAGTAAAATGGATGCGCTCAAGAGCGCTATGGGAATTTCAAACTGGAGCGAATGTAAACAGTTAGCCATCCAGTGCAGGGTGCCAGCGCTGTGGGATTGGTTACCGGAGTATGGTTCCATAGAGGAGCTGAATGATTTGGTGGCCGAGCATTGTCAGAGCATGGAGAATCAGCTGGCCCCAGTATTGGAGATGTAAAAGAAAAGGCCATCGAATAAAAATTCCAGGTCAGCCAGATCAAAAAGTGGCTGGCCTTTTTTATATAGATAAGAAAAAAGAAGGAGGAATTTCATGCAGATCACAACCGATGAGTTACGCAGAATGACAAATCAGGAAGGACTGATCCTCCAGGGCTGTGGAGGGGATGCGCAGGAGTGGGTAGACGGAATCAATGAACTGTTAACACAGGAAGGCATTTTATTGGAGGGGACAAAGTTTAAAAATGTGAAGTCATTTCGTAATGAGGGATTGACCAACCTTCTGTTTCCATTTGAGGACGTGAAACTTGATTTTGGAAAGCTGGCGATATGGAGAATTAAGAGCCATGAGACGTTTGGGGGCGCTTGGCTGTCTGATTATGTTCCGAATCGGCTGGGAGGTTTTCTGGACGCGGTGTCTGCACAAAAGACAGATGAGATTCAGCAACAGGGTGAACACCCGTCTCATCCTGCATGGGAAGGCGAGGAGGATGGTCTGGTTGGGATGTCAATGAAGCAGTAAAAGGCAGACTGGAAGAACTGGGATACCGTATGGAAGGAATCAGTTCAAAAGCAGAAGAGATGGATATGGGGTGGCTGAATGAATTGGAATCCATGGTATTCCATTAGAGAGAGGAACTGAAAAAATAATCAGCCGGACTTTGATAGGAAAGTGCTGGTGTCCAGTGATACCGTGGAACCGCAGTTATGTCTTTTAAAATAAGGGCATAGCTGCTTTTTTTATGTCAAAAACCCAACGATTTGAAAGAAAGGACGGAGAACCATGACTGTAAGATTTATGAAAGGGACTTCAATCGCAGAGCTGGAGCGGGAAATGCAGCAGGTGCCAGGGTTTGGGCCGCGTAGAAGCGGAGTCATCCGGAGCCGGCAGGCTGGGGAGACAGCGGGAGTTGGAAGCTGCCGGTATGTCAATGTGTGGAGAGCAGAAAAAGAACAGGGTATGGACGGCCGTCTGTATACCGCAGTGGATGAGGAAATGCCTCCTGCATTCTATCAGATTTTACTCAGATTGTTGGCAGAGGAGCTGCCGGGATCGGCCCTGACGGTCCGGGTAGGGAAGCTCCAGGAGGAAGGGGAGAAAGGAATTATGTTTTTTAAAAGTGTGGAACACAGGCGGCGGTTTCGGGCGCTCTTGCGCTGCGGTTTATATCCGGGGCTTGTGACGGAACCGGGATTTGCAGCGGCCGTGTTTCTATTGAGCAGTGAGGAGAAGCTGTGGGAAAAGGCCGGGCCATTTGTGCAGGAGCACACGATTGACTACAGCCGATTCCGCCTTCGCGGGGCAGATTTAGACAGCTACGCAACGTTCTGTGTGGCGAAGGAATTATGTACCGGAAAACCTTATGTGTCTTTATCGGAATTGGGAGATCCGGAACTGTTCCATGACGGGCTGCTGCGTCTGATTATCCATGCGGTCTTAATCAGCCGGCATGGGGTAGGGACTGTCTTAAATGAGGAGGAAGTAGAATGTTAGAAATCCGGATTGGTTATGGGGATGTAGTTTCCGGGCAAATGGGGATTCCAATGTCGGCTTCAGACTTTGAGGCTGCCAAAAAGATACTGGACGAGGGGAAAAACGGGAATCAGCCAGTGACGGTCCGTTCTCTGGTTTCCCCGGTTCAGCCGCTGTCAGAGATGATTACAGGGATGGATTACGGAGATGAGACGATGCGGAAGGAACTGGACTTCCTGGGTTCGCGGCTGCGGCATATGACAAGGAAAGGGCAGGATATTTTTTCCGTGGCGCTTAAATTGGAAACGCCTGGAACGCTGAAGGAGATCATCAATCTTTCCTATAACCTGGATTCCTATGATCTGTTGGAGGATATCAGTGATCCGGGGCGAATTGCAGCAGAGCTGTTACGCAGGGGAAAACAGATTGAGATACCAGAGGTACTGTACCCTATGCTGGATTTTGAACGCATCCGGGATTCCTATTTTGCAGACCACAAAGGTGATTACTGTGCAAGTGGCCTTGTTTTAAAGCGTGAGGATACTGTTTATACAGAAGTGTATCAGAACTACCTTCCGGATCCGGGATATGATAAAAATTCGCTATTTCTGCTTCATCTGCGCCGTCCCTCGCAAAATGGAATGGTAAACGTTTCCCTGGCAATCCCGGCAGATAAAGAAAAAATGGAGTTGGCAAAAAAGGAACTGGGGATACAGGAGTTTTCCGAATGTCAATGGAATCAGTACGGCGGACCGCTTGATGAGCTGCGTCATTATCTTCCGGTAGGGAGTAAGGTAGAAGAACTGAACCGGTTTGCCTGGTTTTTAAAAGAAAAGGTGCTGGACAACACGGAGCAGATCGTGGAGAAGCTGAAAGCGGTGTTAACTGCGGAATGCCCTCGCAGCCTAGATGAGGCCACGGATGTTTTAAGCGACCTGGATCATTATCAAGTCCTTTCAGAATTTAGGACACCAGAAGACTATGCCAGATGGCGGATGAAGGATGACGGTTCACTTTATGTTTCCCGGTTTTGTGAAGCATATCTGGACTGGAACAGCCTGGGAAAGGCGCTGATGAAACGGGATGGAACCAGATGGTCGGAACAGGGAACCGTGCTGCGTGATGAGTGGCATTGCAGTGAACTGTGCGAGAACGCTTCCGTTATCAGACTGTACAGTTCGCTGTTGGCAGAACTGGTGGATGAGGATGAGTATTCCTCTTCGCTTTCTTCTGTAGGATTGATTTCTTATGAGGACGATATTCTGGACGCGATTGCCGCAGATGATATCTTAAAAACAGAAAAAGGACTTGCAGATTACCTGGATAATCAGCTTTTAAAGCAAAGGGTAATCAGTATGCGCCCAACGGTGGAGCGCTATCAGTATAATCTTTGGGGAGTGCTGGAAATCAAGAGCCATGGGGAGTTGAACCAGGAGGAGTTAGAGGTCCTCAAACGGGAATGGGCCGGACAAGCTTGTGATGGCTGGGGAGAATGTTTTTCACAGGAAGGCATCGAGTGTGAGTCGGACTGTGATCTGTATGTCTATTTTGGCCATTCTAAATTCCGCGTACAGACGGAACAGGAACTGAAGGGGATTGTCCCGGAGCAGGAACTGACAGGCATGGAGGGGATGGGCGGCATCTCATAAAAAGAAGGGAGGGAGCCATCCAACAGCTGTGAAACTAGAAATCTGAAAGAGGAGGCGGGGGGATGATGCATTATGGACGTGTCCGAAGCGATTTGCAGCAGGCAGAAAGAACGATCAGCATGGCATTGCGATCAAATATAGTTTCAGAGACAGAAAAGAGAGCGCTGGAGGAAGCGCTCAATCTGGTACAGGAGGCAGCGGAAAAATGCCGCTTGGCGCAGGCTGAGTCCGTCCGGAAAATATTTTCACAGGGAATGAGTCATTCAGAAGGACGGTGAAAAAGGAGGTTGAGAGATGTGAATCAATCTATGCAGGTATGGATTTATGCCTGCCAGTTTATAGATAATCCTGCCTATCAGGGAAGTGCCCTATCTCTACCGGCTCACCGGGAGGCGGTGAGGGATGCGTTTCAGAGGGCAAGGTTAAAGGAAGGGGAGCCTTATCATTTAGAGCGCGGCCGGGGCTGGCCGGGATTTATCGAATCGGTTCTGGACCGCTACAATCATACGCTGGAAGAATTGAATCTGTTAGTCTATAAGTTGGCACAGATGACTGAGAAGCAGATCGAGGTTTATGAAGGTGTTCTAAAGGCCCTTCCGGAACGAAACATGAAACAGGTTATCAATGGCCTGTATAACCTGGAGCGGTTTGAATTCCTTCCGGGAATTCAATGCGACAATGAAATCGGAGAAATGACCATTGACGATGCTCTGGATCCGATTTTGAAGGATTTGCCGGGAGACATTTACACGCTTTTGGATACCGAAAAGGTTGGAGCGTATATAAGGGAAAAGGAAAATGGCGTGTTTACATCCAAGGGCTACTGTTACCGTGTTTCAGACCAGTGGCAGGAAGTCTATGACGGAAAGCAGCTTCCGGAACAGGTGGAGATTTATCCATTTCAGTTTTCTCTGTACCTTGTTCCAAAGGGAACAGAACTGGAGGATTTAGGCGTTGGGGCCTGGCTGGAACTTCCGTATGATGAGGCATCAAAAATCCGAGTATTAGAGAATCTGGGACTGGAATCATTCAAACAATGCAGGATTGCCAAAGTGCACACTGCGGCTCCGCTGTTTGAGCAGTTAGCAGGGCGAGACCATGGCATAGACCGGTGGAACGATTTCGCCAGGAAACTGTCCTTCATGACAGAGAAAGAACTGTTGAAGTACAAGGCGGTAGCTGAGTATGAAAGATGCTCCAGATTAGAGTGGGCGATTGAGCTGACAGATATGCTGGACCAGTATGCGTTTGATCCAGCACAGGTGACCTATGCTACTTACGGCCGGGAATGTCTGGAACAGATGGGAGCGGACCTGGAAGCACAGGCATTTCGGAGATTTGACTTTGAAGGCTATGGGAAAGAGCTGTATGCCCAGACCGGGAGGAAGCTCACGGCCTATGGAGCAGTCTCAAAGGAGCCCGTCCTGGAGGAAGTTCAATCGGAGGACCATGCCATGATGACGCAGGGAATGGGATAGAGGAGGCGAGGAAGTATCAATAGTTTTATTTCCTGGGTGGGAGGCAAAAAGGCGCTGCGGAACACGGTGTATGAATTGTCCCCGGCCAGTTTTGAACGCTATATTGAGGTATTCGGAGGCGGAGGCTGGGTGCTGTTCGGGAGACCACCGGATCCGAAGGTGATGGAGGTTTATAATGATTTCAATTCCGACCTGACCAATTTATATGCCTGTGTGAAGAACCACACCATGGAGTTTTTACGCCAGCTGGGATTCCTGCCTTTAAACGGAAGGGATGAATTTCTTGTGCTGCGAAGGTTTTTAGAGGGACAGGAGTTTGCAGGAACTTTCCTTGCACAGGAACTGGAGCTGGCAATGCATAACCTGCCGCCCCTGGAGTTCGAGGAACTGCGTTCCCTCCTTCTGGAACGTGCAGCGCCGGGGGATGTCCAGAGGGCGGCTGCATTTTACAAAGTAATCCGGTACAGCTATGGAAGCGGCTGCACATCCTTTGGCTGCCAGCCCTTTGATGTGAGAAAGACCTTCCATCTGATCTGGCAGGCGGCGGACCGTCTGGCGAATACGGTCATCGAGAATAAAGACTTTGAGGCGCTCATCCGGCAGTATGACCGGGAGAACGCCTTTCTTTATTGCGATCCGCCTTATTTTATGACGGAGGATTATTATGAAGTGGAGTTTCCAAGGCAGGACCATGTGAGGCTTCGGGAAACCCTGGCAGGCTGTCAGGGAAAATGGATGGTCAGCTATAACGATTGTGACTATATCCGGGGATTATACGAGGGCTGCCACATTACGGCGGTCAGTCGGATCAATAACCTGGCCCAGCGCTATGACCGTGGGTGTGAATTCCCGGAGGTGATCATTACCAACTATGATCCCCAGGAGCGGAAGAAATGGGGCCCACAGCAGATGGATCTGTTTTCTGCCGGGCTGTTGGGAGGTGAGACGGAAGATGGAGGGGATTGAGAAACTCTGGTGGGCAAAGCGCCAGCTGGAGGAACAGACAGAAGGAAAACAGCGCCTGATCACCAGGACCGGGGGACATCTCTTTGTGAAGGTGGATGACAGCTGTCTGGCGGCCTGTTATTTTGCCATGGTCAGGAATCAGAAAACCGGACAGTATCATGCGGACGTAAAGGGCTATCTGCGGACGTTCAGCGGATACTGCAATGGAACACGGCTGGAGCAGCTGTCGGAGGAGATAAGCGGGCTGTCGGCGCTTGTGAGGGAACTGGAGGCCGCACAGCTTAGCGTGAGTGAAGAGGAACTTCAGGAATTCATCCGGGAGTTAGAACAGCAGGATGAGACAGTAGAAGGAGCAGAAAGGAAGGCGTGATGAGAAACGTGAAAATCAATGGGAGAGTGGCGGAGGATGGAAGCATCATCCTGCCGCCAGGTATATTGGAAAGTATGTGCCTGAACCCGGGGAATCTGGTAACGCTGGAGTTTGCCCCAACCAGTCCGGTAAAAGAGGCTAACGGTTATGGGCCACGGTTTCAGGTGGAAACGGGGGGCTGTGAGACGGATATCATTGCCGATGAGGAGGAAGCAGCGTTAGTAGTCCCTCATGATTTGCTGAACGATGCCCATATCCCAATGGATACCGGGCTGGTGGTGCAGACGATTCCGGGGGCGATCTTAATCGGCGATACGGATCCTATGGCGGCGGTCCAGGCGCCGCTTCTGGAGATCCTGTCCCTGTTTGGGATATCTGAGGAGGAAGCGTACAAGGCAATCGAAGAAGGAGGGTACTACGATGAGTAAGCCGGTATATAAGGTGATGGACAGTAAGGGAAGGGTGTTGATTCCGAGGGAACTGCGTCTGGCGGCCGGTATGTGCGGCGGGGATATCCTGGCCCTTCAGCTCCAGGAAGGGAAGGTATCCGTGCGTAAGGTGGAAATTGTGGAGGTGGGGGATCAGTCACCGGAAGCGGTAGAAGCCTATGTCCGAGCCGCCATTAAAACCATGCCGGATGCAGTCAGGTTAAGCCTGATTTCAGACCTGTCCGGGCTGGTCCGGGAGAAGGAGGGGAGCCATGTCGGATAATCGGATTTATACAGACAGGGATTGCGTGGAGACAGGCAGTGGCTGTTCTCTGAAAGGGAAGGTAGTTGTCCTGAAAGAATCTGCCTTGGAGGCTGGCTTTGGCCGGCAGCTTTATTACTGTACGGGCGGGAATGGAGCCAATGGGAATGCCTTGGGAAAGTCTGTGTTTTTGGTGAACTTAAAGAACGGAGAATTTGAACGCTGTACCCGGGATCATGTGCTTGGAGTATTAAAGCCGGAACTTCTGCTGGATGAGGAGAAGCTACAGCTCTCCCAGATCCGTCCGCCCGGGGCCTTGCCGTTGGAGAACCATGAACCCCAGTACAGCGGATACAGTTTCCTGGAGGATGGAAGGTATGCGGCCGGGGTGTGGCTCTGCAATGAAAAGGAAGCCATGGAATATGTGGAAATGCAGAAGCCATATCAGCACCGGATCATGCTCTGTGACCGGAATGATTTCTGTGTCTGGGAGGTGCGGTGCGGCATGCAGGTCTATCCTCCGCAGGAGAAACTGGATGAGATGCGTGAAGGATTGGTGGAAAATCCTGGCCCCATGCAATTATAGGGGGATGTATGCATTGGTGGTTGAGAGACAGGTCCTCCATTTTGTCGTGTTTGCTGCATGTTCTGCCCCGATGTTTGTTGGTTTCTATGAATCGCTTTCCAGCGTGCAGTGTGGTATGGTGTTGAACTGACACAGTAGATAAAAAAGGAAAGTGAGGGTAGCGGATGTCTAAATACGTGGACAAAATGAACCTTCCCCAGTACCGGTTTTACAACCACATGGTGGGGGAAGGGGAGGAGCGAAAAGAACTGATCAGCGACCTGTTGACGGAGGAAATGATACTGGAGAGGGGAAGCAAGAAGGAGCGCAGCCAGGCGTTAATAACGCTGGCAACCAAGAAAAAACGTCTGGCGGATTTCATTTACAGTCAGGAAGAGGACCGGAAACGCTGCCTGAAGGATCTGACAGGGCGGGACATGAAGCAGTTTCGGAAACGTCTGGACCATTATCTGAATATTCTGCTCATGATTCCATTCTTTCAAGGACAGTCCGAGAAGAAACGGCGGTATGTGGATGAAAAGTCCATCTCATCCATTCCTCCAGAGCAGAGAAGCCGCCGCTTTCTATACGATAGGGAGAAGGGAAAATATTATACCGAATATGACTGTGTTCCCAAGCTGCTGCTGATCAATGAGCGGCTCTATGAAGAGTACGGTTGCTATGAGATGACTGAAACGGACCAGGAGAACCTGGACCGACTGGTGGCAGATGATGTGCATTACATTATCAACATTCAGGGAAGCAGTGGCGTAGATTGTGCCTATCTGGTAGAGAAGGATGAGGACCTATGCATTAAGCTCCTGGACCGGTTGAAGGGAAGCGGGAAAATTCCCATTGAAAACCTGGTCGGAAAGACGGACGGTGTGACAGCGGTGTTCTTAAGTCTCCTGGACTATTTGCAGGAGATGGAACTGGCGGAACAGAGACGGCGCAAGTATCTGGAAGAACATCCGAGAAAGTCAGAGTATGCAGGAAAGGCGATTCAAAGTCAGCGGTTTGTAGATAAAAACAGTATCAAGGTGTTTGATATGAAGCAGGAAGGAGCAGCCCCGGATTCCATCGGAGCTGTCTAATTTTTTAGCAAGAAGAATAGCGGAAGAGGCGGATTTAGGAGGACGGGGTATGAAATGCTGCCTCACACCAGGAGAGGACATTACCGGAAATACAAGAACGGGAAAACCGCCTATGTGAAAGCAGCTATCATCCACAAGGAGAAATATGAAGGGATCCAGTCAGCTCATCGGATGAACCAGTCAGGAGGGAAAAACAGGCTGGAACAGGAGGCGGGGGAAGCCGCCTTTTTACAGGGCATGAGTTTGTAACTGGTATGAGGAGGAATTTGAGATGTGGCACGGATTTTGGGCCAGGGACGCTCCAAAGGGGAGTAATAACGTTTGGGAAAGACGCTGCTGGCTGTAAAGAAGTGGATGAAACAACAAGAAGGGAGTGAACGCCCATGCGTGGGATTCGGGTGGAAAACGGGAGAATTGTATACTTTGGAAACCCGGCCGGATATATTGCCGGGAGCCAGGCGGTGGTGGACCCGATCTTTAAGGGAAAGGAACTGGAAGCCTATCTGGAACGGCAGGGCGGGATTGAAGCCGTGGTATGGAAGGGCGGCGTATACGACCGGCTGATGAATGGACAGGCGGAGACTCAGGGCTGTGAACCCTTGAAGAACTGCCGGATTTGGCAGTTAAAGCCCGATGTCAATATCCATATGAAATTCATTGGTTATGATACGCTGGTCACGAGATTCGGGGAACCGGACCCACAGAATTACCACATGGTTTATGACGGGGAAATAGAGACCAATGAATTGGAACGGATCTATGATAAATTCGATGACGGGCAGGAGGTTCCGGGTTATACGGGGCACTCCCTCTCGGTGTCAGATGTGATTGAGCTATATGATGAGGAAGCCAATGAATTCTATTACGTGGACTATAGGGATTTTAAACCAGTTGCATTTGGGGGACCGGAACCGGTCCAATCCCAGGTGCTTCAGTTGTAGCAATGGAAATCAGGCAGCGAATGGCTGCCTTTTATCATGTGAGGAGGAGTAATTCATGAGAGAGAAAATGGAACATGTGAAACATGCAGCGGAGCAGAAAATGTGGAAGGTACGGGCAGTTCTTGTAGACCGTTCTGGTGAAAATTTCATCGATAGTGCTATAAAGATCTTGATGGCTGTGGTGATCGGCGCTTTGCTGCTGGCGGGTCTATACGCATTATTCTCTGAAAATGTGTTACCCACGTTGTCCCGCCGCATTACCGAGATGTTCAACTATGCAGGCTGACAGAAAACGCAGAAAGAAAAAGAAAGAAGGAGGAACTTTATATGCCTACTGTAGACGTAAGAATTACATCCATGTACCCGCCCGGCGAGGTGGGAAGTATCCGGGGGTATGCATCCGCCACCATCGACAGCTGTCTTGCAATCCGGGGAATCAAAGTAGTGGAGGGAGGAGAGCGTGGGCTCTTTGTTTCCATGCCCAGGCGGAAGACAACGGAAGGATATAAGGAAGTGTGTTTTCCGGTAACGGCGGAGTTTCGGGAGCAGCTTCACAATGTAGTGTTATCGGCCTACCAGCAGGCGCTGGAGCAGTCTGTGGCTCAGCAGACCGCGCCTCAGCCGGAAGCGCCGGAACAGGCGGGGGAAGAACCCGGCCTGCAGATGTAGGTGCAGGGAGTCCTGTTTTTCTTTCTGCTGCTGGCCGCCTCCTTTGTGGATTTAAAGCGGCGGGAGATTCCGGACTGGGTGAGCGGCAGTATCGCCGCCCTCACCCTCCTGCATTTCCGGCCGGAATATCTGCCGGGGCTTATCCCGGCGTTGTTTTTTCTGGCAGCGGCAGTAAGAGGAGGATTGGGCGGTGGAGATGTGAAGCTGGCGGCAGCCTGCGGCCTTGTGCTGGGGCTGCCGGCTGCCTTGATGGGAACCATACTGGGACTGTTGCTCCAGCTTCTGTTTCATTTGGGCGCGTTGTGTGTGCTGCCACTTTTTAAAAGGCAGGTGTGGTCTGCATATCCAATGGCTCCGTTCCTAGCCATTGGATACGCTGTCGCTTATTATGTTTAGAAGGAGTAAGGAAATGAAGAAAAAGATTCTTAGTTTGTTAGTGCTGATTGGCTGTGTGAGTGTTTTCTGTCTTCGGTTCAAGAAAAAGGCAGGCTATCTGCAGTGCGGTAAGGGGAATTAATATGGCAGTTGAGAGAGCAAATGCATTTACCATGTATTATGAACCGTTTGAGCTGGAGGGAAAGCGGCTATACGGAACCGGATACACCGTGGATCATGATACGGTCCCGGCAGGTTTTTATTGCTACGATGTATGGAATGACGGGATAGAAGATAGTGAGGAACATATCTTCATCAGCCGGAATCCTTTGTCAGAAAATATAAGCGGTGCTGTCATTTCAGACGAACCGATTGACTTTCATGGTGAAAATCAGATGTCGATGAAAGGAATTCAGTTTTTGGATGATGAGCCGTTGGTTTCTTTAGAGCGGCTTCTGGAGCAGAAGGCAGATGGTCCTGTAGCAGCCGAGACAGCTGAATTTTGTATGGTCCAAGGATAGAGTAGAAGGGAGACGGATATGAACTTTTTTAAGAACAGAACAGTGATTGGTTTGCTGTGCATTGTACTGTCCCTGGTAATCTGCTTTGCAATCACGCCGATGTTTAACCGGACGATCAGTGAGAAAACAGAGATTGTCCGGGTTACCAAAAACATCCGGATTGGGGATGAGATCACAAAGGATATGGTGAAACCGGTGGAGGTGGGCGCTTACAACCTGCCGGAGTCTGTTGTGAGAAACATAGATGAAGTGATTGGTAAGTATGCATCGGCGGATATGGCGCCGGGTGACTATATCATCCGTTCCAAGGTGGCGGAGGAACCGGCTGCGGAGAATGCCTATCTTTATAACCTGAATGGGGAAAAACAGGCCATTTCCGTCAGCGTGAAAGCCTTTGCCAATGGGCTATCCGGAAAACTGGTCAGCGGTGACATTGTTTCTGTGATTGCACCGGATTATAGGAAACAGGGTTCTACGGTGATACCGCCGGAACTCCAGTATGTGGAGGTCATTGCAGTAACGGCAAACAGCGGATATGACGCCAATACCGGGGAACGGGGCGATGAGGAGACGGAGAAAGAACTGCCGGGAACCGTGACACTTCTGGTTACGCCGGATCAGGGAAGGGTCCTTGCAGAACTGGAGGCGGACGCGAAGCTGCATTTATCCCTGGTGTACCGGGGAACAAAGGAAAATGCCCGGAAGTTTGTGGAAGCCCAGGAAATCATGCTGGAAGAACTATATCCGCCAGAGGGTGAGGGAACGGAAGAGAATACGGAGAAGGAAAGCGGAACCGAAGAAACAGAAACAGTAGAAGAAGCCGGTGAAGAAACAGTACAAGGAGAGGAGACGGAGGCAACCGCAGGAAGAGAGAGCGGGGTGGAATAAATGCTGAATTTCAAAAAAAGAAGTATTTTCGACCGCTCGGAAAAGGCGCAGGAGGATTTCATGGATGAGCCGGGGAATCAGGTTTTGGCGGTCTGGGGGAGTCCGGGCAGCGGTAAATCTACGGTGGCTGTGAAGCTGGCAAAGTACCTGGCCGGGAAGAAGCGAAACGTCATTCTCCTGACCTGCGATATGACTGCCCCCATGCTGCCCTGTATCTGCCCGCCGGCGGACCTGGAAGGTGAACATTCCCTGGGAAGTGTGCTGGCGGCCGCCCAGGTGACACAATCCTTGGTTCGCCATAATCTGATTACCCATAAAAAGTATGACTATCTGACCCTGATGGGGATGCTGCGGGGAGAGAATGAATATACCTATCCCCCATACAACGCGAAACAGGCAACGGAGCTGATCACGTGTCTTCGGGAAATGGCCCCTTATGTGATTATCGACTGTGGAAGCTACATTGCCAATGATATCCTGTCAGCCATTGCACTGATGGAATCCGATACAGTCCTTCGATTGGTAAACTGCGATCTGAAGAGCATTAGCTATCTTTCCAGCCAGCTGCCCCTGCTGCGGGATAACAAATGGGATGCGGATAAACAGTACAAGATAGCCAGCAACATCAAGCCCAATGAGGCCAGCGAACATGTGGAGCAGGTGCTTGGAAGCGTGACGTTTAAGCTGCCTTACTCTGCAGAACTGGCAGCGCAGAGTCTGGCCGGTGACCTCTTGGCGGATTTGTCTTTGCGGGAGAGCAGAGGGTTTCGTAAGGCGATTGAAGCAATCAGCAGGGAGGTGTTTGGATGTTAGGGGAAAAGCGCTCCGGGGATATATTTGGGCCGGGACCGAAGCGGGAGACTGGCGGACAGGAGGCAATGGCAGGAGAGGCTGTTAATTCCCCAAAAGTGGAACCGCAGAATGAGCACGAATTAAGGCAGAAAAAAGAACAGGTCGTAATACCCGAAAGGCAGCCAGATTCGGATGGGATGAGTTTAGTAGAAATCGACAAGGCTGAAGAAGAGGCCGGAGAACGGCTGCTCTTTCAGGAATCGCAGGTTCCCCGCGCCCACAACCTGTTCTTTTCCCCACAGGGAGAAGGCCGGGAGTTTACGGATGTTTTAAAAGAAGTGCAGGAGTACATTTCCAGCAAATATTCCACGCTGATCATTGACCAGGAAAGTGGGGATGTGAAGGATCAGATTAAGCGTTATATCACCAAGTATGTGCAAGACTACCGGATTGCAGTTAAGGGGATGGACCGCCAGGAACTGGTGGATACCATTTATACTGAGATGGCGGAGTTCTCCTTCCTCACAAAGTACGTGTTTGGGACAGGGATTGAGGAGATCGACATCAACAGCTGGCGGGATATCGAAGTCCAGTATTCCGGGGGCGTCACGAAGAAACTGACCGAACGATTTGAGAGTCCTCAGCACGCAATCAATGTAATCCGCCGTATGCTTCACACGTCCGGTATGGTTCTGGACAATGCCAGCCCGGCTGTGCTTGGGCATCTGTCCAAGAACATCCGAATTGCAGCCATGAAAACGCCGTTGGTGGATGAGGACGTAGGGATTGCAGCCTCGATTCGTATTGTGAATCCACAATCCATGAAGCAGGAGGATTTTATAAACGGGGGAACGGCCACCCAGCCGATGATGGACTTTTTGACCGAGTGTCTGCGGTATGGGATCTCCATCTGTGTGGCAGGGGCGACAAGCTCAGGAAAGACAACACTGCTTGGATGGCTTTTGACAACCATACCGGATAACAAGCGAATTTACACCATTGAGAGTGGTTCCAGGGAGCTGGCGCTGGTGCGCGAGAAGGAAGGCGCGGTAACGAATTCCGTCATCCATACCCTGACACGGGACAGTGAGAATGAGCGCCAGAGGGTGGATCAGATTGCCTTACTGGACATGGCGCTGCGGTTTAACCCGGATATTATTGTGGTGGGGGAAATGCGCGGGCCAGAGGCCAATGCGGCCCAGGAGGCTGCCAGGACCGGCGTGGCGGTGGTAACCACCATTCATTCCAACAGCTGTGAAGCCACATACCGGCGTATGGTGTCCCTGTGCAAACGGGCGGTGGATATGAGCGATGAGACCCTCCTATCCTATGTGACGGAGGCCTATCCAATCGTGGCATTCTGTAAACAGCTGGAAAACCGGGAACGGCGTCTGATGGAAATCCAGGAGTGTGAAATCCGTCCGGATGGAACCAGAAGCTACCGGCCGCTGTTCCAGTACAAGATCACGGAAAACCGGGTGGAAGACGGAAAATTCATCATTGAAGGCCACCATGAGCAGGTACATGCCATATCGGACGGGCTGGCGAAACGGCTGTTGGAGAACGGGATGCCGGGAGAGACGCTGAAACGATTGAGGGGAGGTGTGAATGTATGACATTGATGCAGCTTTTAGCCTGTGCCGGTATGATAACCGGCGCTTTTTTGGTTTTGGGCCTAAAGCCGATGGAATTTACAGACGGCCTGTTTGGTTTTCTGATGCAAAAGCCCAGAACGTTAAAGGAGGAAATCAACGAGGCCACCAGCCGGAAGAAACCGGGAGTGTTTCGCCGGGAAATCCGGGCAGCTCAGGAGATCCTGGCCATGACGGGCCGGGAAAGCCGTTTTTCCATGATCTGTGCAGCCAGCCTGTCATTGTTCTGTCTTGGAGGCTCTCTGGCAATCCTGATGGGGAACTATTTTCTGGCCCCGGTCCTGGCGGTGGGCTTCCTGTTTTTCCCTTTCTGGTATGTGCGGCTGACAGCCGGCCATTACAAGAAGAACGTTGCTGCGGAGCTGGAGACCGCTCTGTCCATCATTACCACCGCGTATTTGAGGAATGAGGACATCCTGACTGCGGTGGAGGAAAACCTGAACTACTTAAATCCGCCGGTCCGCAACGTGTTCCAGGAATTTTCGACCCAGGTGCGGATGGTGAATCCTGATGTGGAAGCCGGGCTGCAGGCACTGAGAGGGCGGATTGAAAACGATGTGTTCGAGGAGTGGTGCAATGCACTGTGTGACTGCCAGTATGACCGCAGCTTAAAGACCACGCTGACGCCGATTGTAAGTAAGCTGTCGGATATGCGGATCGTGAATGCGGAGCTGGAGCTGTTGGTGACGGAACCCAGAAAGGAATTTATTACCATGGTGATCCTTGTCATTGGAAATATCCCGTTAATGTATTTTTTAAACCGAAGCTGGTATGAGACGCTGATGTTTTCCTATATGGGGCAGATCATCCTGGCGGGAACGGCGGCTCTTATCTTTGTCAGTACGGCATGTGTGATCCGATTGACTAAGCCGCTGGAATACAGGAGGTGACGGGGATGATTGGATTGCTGGTCTGCTTTGGCGGACTGCTGGCGGCCGGATTATTTTTCCTGGCAGCGGATTTGCTGCGGCTGCCTTATTTAAAGACGTCAAAGGCGATGATTAACACAGGGAGGGAGAACAGAAAGGCAGCAAAGAGCCTGGAAACGTACCTTCTTTCCCTGGCGGTGAAGCTGGCGCCTTATATCCATATGGATGAGTATAAACGGGGGCGGCAGAAAAACATCTTAAAAGCCAGTGGGCTGAATATGGAGCCGGAGGTGTATCAGGCCTATGTTATTTCCAAGGCCGGGCTTGTGCTGCTGGGAGTCATTCCCTGCTTGCTAGTATTCCCACTGCTGGTCGTGATTGTCGTGGTTTTGGCAGTGATGGTGTATTTCAAGGAGCAGGAGCGGGCGGATGAGCTGCTGGCGAAAAAGAGGGGAGCGCTGGAAGGCGAGCTGCCCCGGTTTGTGTCAACCATTGAGCAGGAACTGAAGAACAGCCGGGATGTGCTGTCCATTGTGGAAAACTATAAAAAGAACGCCGGGGAAGAATTTTCCAATGAACTGGAAATCCTGGCGGCGGATATGCGCTCCTCCAGCTACGAGGCAGCGCTCACCCGGTTTGAGGCCAGGATTAACTCCCCCATGCTCTCTGATGTGGTGCGGGGACTGATTGGCGTGCTTCGCGGCGATGACGGGGCCATGTATTTTCAGATGCTGTCTCATGATTTCAAACAGATGGAGCTGCAGCGGCTGAAAAAGGAAGCACAGAAGATCCCGCCCAAGATCCGTGTGTTCAGCTTCCTCATACTGGTGTGTTTTATTGTCACTTATCTGGCGATTATCGTATTTGAGATTCTAAAGTCTATGGGAAGTATGTTTTAGAAAAGAAAAAGACGGAGGCGTAAGGACATGAGCAGTGTAAAAAATCAGACAGGAATGGCAGAAAAAGAAGTTGAAAACGGGAGCGGGCAAAAATTATCGGGAACGGTACGGGAGTTTTTGGAGAGACATCCCAAAGAACCGGTGTTTATGATGACGCCCGGAGGATATGTATATCTGGTTCCGGAGCAGATAGGGAATCTTTTGGCAGGCCAAGCCGTCTCCGGCAGCCCGTGCAGTTGGAGGGAGTGTGTCCAGATCAAGGCGGAGGAACTTCTACAGCAGAGGGTGGATTCAATGAACCATGCGGACGGCACCTGGTATGTGTTAACGCGGTTATATGAGCCGGAAGCGATTCCTGCCAGAACCAGTGAGGAGGGGATGGTGTGTCACGTTTAAGGAAGATTCTTGCTGGACGCAGCGGGGAAGGGTACATCGATGTGGCGGTTTTAATCCTGTGTGTGATGCTGGTACTGGCTCTGTCCGTAAAGATTCTGCCTGTGTTTATCGCAAAACAGCAGCTGGATACCTTTGCGACAGAACTTTGCCGGGAGGCGGAGATTACTGGCCGGATCGGGAGTGAGACGAACCGGAGGGCGGCTGTCCTCAGAGAAAAGACAGGACTTGATCCCGAGATTCATTGGTCAGCCAGCGGTCGGATTCAACTCAATGAGGAAGTAACGGTGCAGCTGACCTGCCGCTATAATCTGGGATTGTTTGGAGGATTTGGTTCCTTCCCCATCACCCTCCGTGCTGCGGCAACCGGAAAGTCTGAGGTGTATTGGAAATGAAAAAATGGCTGGCATGTTTAAAAGATCAACGCGGGACCGCGTTCCCTTTGGTAATCGCTGTGACGCTGGCCTGCCTTTTGATTCTGTGCGGAATCATGGAATTTTTCCGTCTGAGCCTAATCGCCTCCGGGGTGAAGGAAGCCCTGCAGGATGCAGTGGTTGTGGTGGTAAATGACAACTACGCCAATGTCTACCACGGAGTACGGGAAGGATACTCGGGTGGATATTATACGGAAGGATACGGCTTTGAGGAAGCGGTGGATACCGGAGATATTTATTACCACCTGGATGAAACGCTGGGAACACGGCGGGAGGGAGGAAACCGGGGGAAATATACAGGAGGCGTTCTGGAGTATAAAATCACCGGGCTGGACGTTGAAATACGCAATGCGCCTTTGGCACCCTCCGACCCTGCAAATGCCCAGCGGTTTGAAGCAGATGCCGTGGTCTGGCTGGAGGTTCCGGTACGGTTTGCAGGGAAGACATTTCCTTCGATGAAGATGAAACTTAAAGTTCAGGCCGGTTATATTGAAGTATTCTGAAAAATAGGGGAGAAAGAGGGGGAAATGAGAAAAGTCGCTGGACTTTTAGGGAGGGTTACGGTATGTTATGTCGTACAAAGATAAAAGCATGAGGAGGCGTAATCAATGAAACTGAATGAGCGGATGAAGCGGCGGCTGGCTGTCCTTGGTTGCGTGGTCGTGGGAGCTGTATTGATTGCAGCAATCGGCAGCCAATTCAGAGGAGAGGCACAGGGAAGCAATCATGCGGAGGCGCGGACAGAACAGACGGAAGAAGTGACAGTAGCGGAAATACCGACTGAGACAACAGAAGCAGCAACAACAGAGGAAGAAACAGAGCCAACCAAACCGGATATCGTGGTGAGAACCGAACCGGCAACGGAACCTTCCAGGACAGGGACAACGGAGCCAACAGAGGCTCTGCCGGCACAGACGGACCGGACGGAACAGGCCGTGCAGCCGGCTCCAGAAAAACCGACTGCTCCCCCAGAAGAGGTGTTGAAGAATCCTACACAAAAGCCGGATGGAGAGACAGTGGAAGGAACGCCGGAGGCCATACCCCATGAGGAGGTAGTACAGACCAGCGAGGCGCCCACGCAAGCAGGGGAGCCGCAGTATGGAGACACACAAAACGGAAAGATTTATGTGCCGGGATTTGGCTGGATTGATGAGATTGGGGAAGGGCAGGGAACGGTAGCTGAGGATATGTATGAAAATGGAAATAAGATTGGCATTATGGATTAAAAGGATTGTGACGAGACACCGCTTCGGCGGTGTTTTTTCTTTGAGGATGTGCAGGGATAGGGCAAAGATACTGGCTGTGCTGGCAATGGCCTTGATGCTTATGTCTCCTCTCACTGCATACGCAGTCGGGGAAGGGAATCTGGATGGAGGCGGCGGGTCCATGGGACAGGGAACCTCACAGAACAAGTGGACGCCCGGCATGGAGGGCGTGAGGGTGACGGTCATCCTGGCGGATACCAGGACCCCGGTAACACAGCCCATTGACTTTACCAATAAAAGGCCGACCAATATCCAGCTGCATTTTGGGAAGGTTAGCAAGCTGTCCTATAACAAAGGGACTGCGCTGAGTGCAAGCGGTGAGGCTTATACGTTCATAAATCCGGGACAGTCCCTGCCGCGGATCATCAGCTCCCAGAGTCTTGGCGCGGCCAGTATTGAGGCAATAAAAAGCTATTTTACTGACGAGCAGGTTATCCGCAGCATTGCGAACCTGACAGGAATGGACTTTGAAGTGCTGACAAACGGCAAGTATAAGCTGATGCTGGAACCGATTGCTTATGTTGTGTTTCAGGGGGTGAACGTGGCAATGACTGCCACGGAAGCTGCCCTGTATGATCAGACGGTAAACGGCGCTATGCGGGCAATGCTTCCTACGGTTGCATTTCAAAATCTGCCGTTGTCCATGTTTTTGGAGACTGCAGATTTAGGATATCCTGCCTGGAGCGGACCAAAGTCTGGTGTGCGTTCCAACCAGGAAATCATCACGTCCCTTGGTCTGGGAATTGTGCGTTTTAATGAGATAACCACGCCGCCAGCCGTGGATGCTTTTGACTATGAGTACCGGGTGAATACGGAAGTTATCACCGCTGTGACTGTAAGGGGAGGCCAGTCGGATCCGGACCACCCGGTCTCAGTAACCTTTCGGGTGGCCGGAAAGACGATGCGCGTGGATCACGTATATTATCCGGAGGGGGACAGTCAGATTGCCTGGATTCGCTGGACCACACCTTCCACACCGCAGACCATGACCATACATGTCACGGTTTCCGGCGGGGGAAGGACCGACAAAAATACGATTACAGCTAATATCGTAGACTTGAGTAAGAATCCTCCTCCAGATCCCAATGCGGATGATCGGAATGACGGTTTTACCATCCCGACAGTTCCAGGCAGGGAACAGGTGACGAGAGCCGATTGGGGTGTGTGGAGGCCATGGTGGTATTCCTACTGGGTCTGGCACAGTGGAGATGATGATGACGATGGATATTGGTGCGATCACGGCTGGTGGGAATTTGATTATGACCGTTACCATGCCAGACTAACTGCTGAGATGGAAATCCATCCGGATGAGAAATCCCCGACCGCTTCCGGAAATACACTGAAGTCCGGATATGGCATCCAGGAAATCGTGACAGCAGGGGTGAGCACCAATCAAAGCCATGCGGTGACAGAAGCCCAGAACGCCATCACCTACTTTCCAGAATTTGATTATCAGAGCTACTGGCGTGTACTGGAACGGATGGGGCGGGGATATCAGACCCGGTTTGAGTTTGAGGAGAACCCATTCAGCACCTATGAACGAAGGACACATTTTTTGCCAATCTGGTATCCCGATGGCAGCTATACGCCCTATACATGGCTGATTGACTGCTGGACGCCGGCCGGGATGTTGTCCATGAATCTGACAGATTCGGTCCGGGTGCAAGGGAATCTTTGGCAGGATTGGCATATTTCGCCTCAGAAACCGAGGTAGGGTAACGGTTGTTTTAGAACAGAAAAAAGGTAAATAAAGTGAGGGCCGCAGGATTTCTGTGGCTTTCGCCATATGAAAGGAGAGCCATATGAAAAAGTTTAAATGGATGATTGCACTGATTGTTGTATTACTTCTGACCGCCATGTTTAGCATGACTGCCTTTGCAACCAACACTGGAAATGTAGCAGGCGCAGTGGAAGGCACCTGGAAAGCGGCCTCGTCCCAGATCAAGACGGTGGTTAACAATGTAGTGTTCCCGGCAATCGATCTGGTATTGGCGGTGCTGTTTTTCGTCAAGGTGGCCACTGCCTATATGGATTACCGGAAGCATGGTCAGATTGAGTGGGCACCGGCTGCCATTTTGTTTGCAGGGTTGGTTTTCAGTCTGTTCGCGCCAATGTATGTGTGGCAGATTGTTGGAATCTAAGAAGTGAAATAAGATTTTTTTGGAATAAGAATACGGGAGGAAGATGAATGGGATGTTGGGGAATCACGGCATTTGAGTCGGATGAAGGTCTGGATGCGGTAGAGTTTATTAGGGAGAGTATTCCGGAGGATGGTAAACTGGAACTTGAAACACTGGTGGAAACTTTGAAGCGGGATTCATGGAACGCACCCCCTGAGGTAGAAACGGCAGGGTCCCATACCAGTGTGATGGTGCTGGCAGAACTTATGCTAAAGTTTGTGGACGGGGATGTGAAGAGCCTGGACTCTGAGGAGGACTGGAATAGAGAGGAGCATAAATTTTGTTCAGTCACTTCTTTCACCGCATCCAAGGAAACGGTCCATTGGATTCGGAACTATCTATTTGACACGCTCCATCATGTAAAGAAACATGCCGGATCTCAGACTGAAGATGGCGGGAAATGGGGGGGATGGTTTGAGGAAAAGAACTGGATTGGCTGGCAGGAGCATATGACAGAATTGGTCAGCCGTCTGGATACACTTCTTGAATCTTCAGAAGCAGAAATAGAGCTGATAACATTACAAAGGCCAAAGTATCAGGAGATGGAAAATAACAGAGAGGCGGAACATCCTTTACAGAATCAATTTGGACTGTGAGACATAATACGGAATGTCGATGGTAGAAAATCAGGAGAAAACGATGGCTTCAAACGACAGACAGGATAAGTTACTGATGGAAACGTGCATTAAGCATTTGATCCAATACGCCGCCACGATCAAAATTAGCCGGGGAGCACAAGGAGATGAGAGCATCGGACGGTTGAGGAAAATAATCGGGGAGATGGAGGCATATTGGAATTTAAGCGACAGAAAGGGTCGCGTAGAGCAGTTTGATAAAACGCTGCGGCGTGCAGTTCAGACGGGAAGGACGAACGGGGTATCAGAGGAACAGAAAATTGCAGCTGTGAATGGATTATACCGTTATGCGAGCGAAATGATTTCCGCACAAGGTGCGGAGGCAGCAGACCGGATTAAAGAGGTCCAATCGGTTATCCGGGAACTGGCAGATGGATGGGACATGGATAAAGAATAGGCGGCGCATCTTTGTTCTATCATTGGGACTATGGTAGGAAATAAGGAACAGCAGCCATCGGAAACCAGGGAAGAGAGCCGCTTTTTTAAAGACATTTCAACCGTTGCTGAGAAAATGGGATTTGAGGTAAAAGGAGTAAAGAATGGATTGCTGCAGCTGTATCTGGAGGGGAGCCGTGTGGCGCAGGTCGATGAGAGCGGAAGTCTATTGTACCACCCCTATCCAGAAGTATTCAAACTGATGGATGCGATCGAAGCATAGAAGGGCAGAGAAGAAAACCTGCAAATGCAGGATGGACTTCAGATGTAACACAGGCAGGGAGGGGGATGCTTATGAAATCATTAAGCGAATACTTGGCGTATTATGACCCAATGAGGGAGTCCAATGAGCGCTATCTGCCGGAGGATCAGGCAACGCTCCGGTACTCCCGGGTATCTGTTATTGCAGATGGAAAAGTAATAGGAGCCTCCCTCTATCCGGATCACGTATTGGATCTGGCATTTTTAGAAACACCGTTTATGCGACAGCTCTGCCGGGATTATCAATACGCAAGGAAGCTGAAAGTCAGGATTGAGTGTTATGAACACAGTGGAGAGGGAGAAAGTCGGGGACTGGTCGGAGGTGAGTTCACGCTATTCTGCATGGGAGCGCTGGATTTGAAGGTGGTGTCTATCAGGCATATCTGCTTGTGGGAAGAATGACGGATGCCCAGCCTGCAAAAGGGAGTCTGAGGAAATAGGATTAAGAGTAAGAAAGAGGTGATGGTTCGATGTTTATCTGGGACTTTGTAGCGGATACGGTCCTTGGCCAGATCGTGGACTGGATCTATGGCCAGATGATTGGGTTTCTGGGAAATTTTTTCTCGCTCATGGGGCAGATGGGGGCAGAGCTGTTCGAGCTGGAATGGATCCAGGCGATCGTCCTGTTTTTCTCACAGCTTGCCTGGGTGCTCTATGTGGTGGGACTTGTAGTGGCGGTATTTGAATGTGCGATTGAATGCCAGAGCGGCAGGGGAAGCGTCCGTGATACGGCGCTGAATGCATTAAAAGGTTTTATGGCGGCCAGCCTTTTCTCCGTTGTGCCGGTAGAACTTTACAAATTCAGTGTGTCCCTCCAGGGAGAGATTACCAGAGGAATCACCGGGCTGGGTGGTGATTTTGGTTCCATGGCAGGGAACATCATTGACAGCCTGAAGAATTCAGGAACCCTGCAGGATGCAATGGTCAGCGGGGTGTTCGGTGGAATCAATACAATCACGAATCCGATCCTGATGATTTTTATCCTGTTTATGATGGGGTATTCCACCATCAAAGTGTTTTTTGCCAACCTGAAACGGGGCGGGATCCTGCTGATTCAGATTGCGGTGGGAAGTCTGTACCTGTTCAGTGTTCCAAGAGGATATATGGATGGCTTTACGAACTGGTGCAAGCAGGTAATCGGTATCTGTCTGACTGCCTTTTTACAGGCCACGATGCTGATTGCCGGCCTGATGGTGCTGAGCAAGAACGCCCTTCTGGGACTGGGGATCATGCTGGCGGCAGGGGAGGTGCCGAGGATTGCCGGACAGTTTGGGCTGGATACCAGTACCAGGGCGAACCTGATGAGCAGTGTGTATGCAGCCCAGAGCGCGGTAAACCTGACCAGGACCATTGTACAGGCAGCGGCGAAATAGGAGGGACGGATTGGAGACCAGGATGATTTATATCTGTTCCCCCTATGCGGGGAATACAGAAGAAAATACAGCATTTGCAAGACAGGCATGCGGTTATGCCATCCGGCAGGGAGCGGTTCCTCTGGCTCCGCACCTGTTATATCCCCAGATACTAAATGATTCCGTGCCGGAAGAACGGGAAATAGGAATCCGTCTTGGGCTGGATATATTGGAGCGGTGTGAGGAACTTTGGATATGCGGTGACCGGATGTCGGCAGGAATGAAGCGGGAAACAGCGTATGCCAAAGCCAGGGGGATTCCGGTGCGCCGGATCCCTGTATGTGAGATCATGGGGAATCAAACGGTTCAGGAGCTGGGGAAAGGCATAAGGGAAGGGCCGGAAACCAGCCAATCGTACCAGAAGAATGTTCAGCTTGGGATGTAACCGCGGGAAGGAGGTGGAGTTCTTGCACTTATATTTTCATACCAACACAGCGATGGCACTGTATTACATTAAGGCGTTATTGCGGGATGGGGATGAGCATCCCATGTCGGAAATCTATGATTATGTGATGGAAAACTGTAAAGGCCATGCCGTGATGGGGGAGCCGATGCGCGCAACGGTCATATCTTCGGCCCTCTGGCGGCTGGCGAATACGGATGGAAGCGGTTACTGCCGTCTGAGAAGAGGCGTGTATCAGATGGGAGACCCAAAGAAAACTATGAGGGAGACGCCGTCCCTTTATGAACGGGCCATTCGGATTGTAAGCAGGGCGGAGCGGGAGCTGGCCGGCAGTTTCTATGTAAATCTGGATCAGGGAATGGACTTGAAAACATTCATCGAGGCCCAGAAAGCAGGCCGTGAGGTCCTTGACAAGCTGGGGCAGATTAAGGCGGAACTGGCGGCCATGCAGCAGGAATTTACAAATGAAAAGGAGTGTGGACAGGACCAGACGTCCGGTATGTCCATGGAACTGTAGGAGGTGGAGGATGTATATTTACCCGGAACATTTGAAGGCAAGGGCTGTCATGTGGCTGTGGCAGCTTCGGGATCTGACCGTGATTGGGGTAGGAGTTTTGTTTTCTGTGCTTGCGGCGGTCCAGACTGGGGTGATTATCCCGGCGCTTATTACGGCTGCCTATGCCTTTTTGACCATCCGTTTTGAGGATACCAGTATCCTGGATTTTATCAGCTATGCCTGCGCTTATTTTTTCAGGCAGCAATTTTTTGAATGGAGGATGACCAGATGAGCAGAAAAGGGAAACGGGAAGGAAAGACAACAGCCAAACAAAGGCTCTCCACCAGGCAGCTGATGAACACCAGGAGGATTACGGAGTACAGCCTGGAGACCTATGACGGCGATGAGCTGGTGTACTTTATGATCCGGCCTACCAATCTGTCAGTTCTTTCAGAATCCAGTGTAGGAGCGAGGGTGTATGCTCTGATGAATGTGCTGAAGGGTGTGGCGGAGATTGAGATGCTATGCTTAAACAGCCGGGAGAATTTTGAGGAGAACAAGGGATTTTTGCGCAGGCGGGCGGAAGAAGAACGCAATCCGGTCATCCGCCAGTTGCTGGAGCGGGATCAGATTTTCTTAGACCGGATTCAGGTACAGATGGCAACGGCCCGTGAATTTTTAATCCTGATCCGTCTTCGGAACCAGAAGGGAAAGGATGTGTTTTCGTATCTGGACCGCATTGAAAAGTCCCTGAAGGAACAAGGATTTGATTCCAGGCGGGCGGATGAGGAAGACATCAAACGGATTCTGGCGGTGTATTATGAGCAGAACGTGACTAGTGAGAAGTTCGAGGATTTTGACGGGGCTCGGTGGATCATTCCTGATGATTAAATGCAGGAGGCTGAAGAAACTTCAATAGGAATTGTAAAGCCAGCCTTGATGGGAACAGTAAATTGGTGGTTACGATTTAATCAAACTGTGGTATACTGTAAAAAAGATGCAATCATTATGAGAAGGAAGGAGTGGATTGCTTGAATTACCCGGAATTATTGAGAAAAAGGGATTTATACCAGTCTGGCAGGGCGTCCATCCCGGAGCTGACGCTGCAGTCCTACGAGCAGGCGTTTGAGATAGAATATACCCATAACTCTACCGCTATTGAGGGAAATACCCTGACCCTCATGGAGACAAAGGTGCTCTTAGAGGATGGGATTACCATAGGCGGGAAGAGGCTGAGGGAGATTTATGAGACTGTCAACCACCAGAAGGCATACCGCTATGTGAAGGAGTGTATCGCAAAGGAACAGCCTTTGGATGAAAAAATCATTAAGGAAATCCATGCACTGTTGATGGAGAATATTTTTGTGGGAGGGATTTACCGGAACGTAGACGTGTACATTTCCGGAGCGCAGCATACCCCGCCATCACCTGGTGAGATGTACCGGCAGGTCAAAGATTTTTATGCCGACCTCACATGGAAGGGGAAAGAAATGAACCCCATTGAGCTGGCGGCATGGACCCACGCTGAGTTTGTGCGTATCCATCCTTTCCCGGATGGCAATGGGAGGACCTCGCGCCTGATTATGAACTATCAGCTTTTAGCAAACGGATTCCCTGCCGTGTCTATCGCAAAAGAGAGCCGGCTGGATTATTTCAATGCCCTGGAAGCCTATGCGGTAGAGGGAAATCTGGCCCCATTTGCAGAAATGGTTGCAGACCTGGTCGACCACCAGATGGACCGTTACCTGGGCATGATAGTACCTTCGCAGAACATGCAGCAAAATCCAAGGATGTAACAACAGAAGAACGAAAACGGCATGACGCCGGATGCAGAGATGTGTCCGGCGCTTTTTTTGCGCCAAAATCAAGGAGGGAGAACGTTGAAACATGCAAAAACCGCCCCGGAGGCGGAAAAGGAGGATGTGCGCATCCAGGAATTTCTGGATATGATTGCGCCCTCCGTCATGAAGTTTGAAACTGACTACTTCATCTGCGGAAACACATACCGATGTGTGTGGGCACTGAGGGAGTACCCGACTTCCACAGAGGAGCAGGCGATCTTAAAACGGCTGGGGGAAAAGGATGGGGTCACCTTAAAGATTTATACCCGCCATGTCAGTGCGGCGGAGGAGCGGAAAATCATCAGCAATGCCGCCAGCAAGAACCGGCTGAATCAGTCCAGCACCAATGACTTACAGCAGACGGTCCAGGCGGAGAGCAATCTCCAGGATGTGGCGATGATTGTGGCAAGGACCCACCGCAACCGGGAGCCGCTCCTGCATACGGCTGTTTACATGGAACTGACTGCTAATGAATACGACCGCCTGAAGCTGTTACAGACGGAGGTGCTGACCGAGCTGATCCGTTCAAAACTGAACGTGGACCGGCTCCTTCTGCGCCAGCAGCAGGGCTTTCAATGTGTGATGCCAAGCGGGAGAAATGTATTCCGGGATCAGTTTGAGCGGGTTCTGCCGGCCAGCAGTGTGGCGAACCTTTATCCCTTTAATTACAGCGGGAAAACGGATCCCCGTGGTTTCTATGTGGGACGGGATAAGTTCGGGAGCAATATCTTGGTGGATTTTAACCAGAGGGCAGACGATAAGACCAACGGTTCCATCCTCATCCTGGGCAACAGCGGACAGGGAAAATCCTATCTGTTAAAGCTGATCCTGTGCAACCTGCGGGAGGCCGGGCTGAATGTCATCTGCCTGGATCCGGAAATGGAATATGAGGATCTGACCAACAATCTTGGGGGCTGCTTCATTGATCTGATGGGCGGCCGTTTTTTGATCAATCCCCTGGAGCCAAAGGTGTGGGACGAAGGGGAAGGTCTGGAAGATCCGGATGCGCCGGAAACCTTCCGGATCCGAAGCCGGCTGAGCCAGCATATCAGCTTTTTAAAAGACTTTTTCCGCTCGTATAAGGACTTCACGGACCGGGAGATTGACGTGATTGAGATTATGGTCCAACGCCTCTATGCCAGGTGCGGTCTTACGGATGAGACGGATTTTCAGATGCTGGGATCCAAAGATTATCCTACCCTTTCTGAACTGTACGGGCTGATTGAGGCGGAATATAAAGGGTTTGACAGCGGGGAGCGGCAGCTGTATACCGCAGAGCTGTTGCAGAACATCCTTTTGGGGCTCCACTCCATGTGCAGGGGACCGGAGGCAAAGTTTTTCAACGGTCATACCAATATTACGGATTCCAGCTTCGTCACTTTTGGAGTGAAAGGGGTTCTGCAGGCCAGCCGGAACCTACGTGATGCACTGCTGTTTAATACCCTTTCCTTTATGAGCAACCGGCTTCTGACCGTGGGCAATACAGTTGCGGGACTGGATGAATTTTACCTGTTCCTCTCCAACCTGACGGCGGTGGAGTATGTCCGAAATTTCATGAAACGTGTGAGAAAGAAAAACTCCTCTGTGATTCTTGCCAGTCAGAATCTGGAGGATTTTAATATTGAGGGGATTCGAGAATATACCAAGCCGCTGTTTTCTATTCCCACCCACCAGTTTCTGTTCAATGCAGGGGCTGTGGATGAGAAGTTTTATACGGACACCTTGCAGCTGGAAGCGAGTGAATTCAGACTGATCCGCTATCCACAGCGCGGTGTGTGTCTCTATAAATGCGGGAACGAGCGTTACAACCTGATGGTGACGGTACCGGATTATAAGGCGAAGCTGTTTGGAAAGGCAGGCGGTCGATGAACCAGGAGGTGGTTCCATGGATATGAAACAGCAGCGGTTTGGGATTGAGATCGAGCTGACAGGGATTGCCAGGAAGCGTGGGACAGAGATTGTAGCCGCTTATTTTGGCACCCAGTCCTACTATGCAGGAACTTATTATGACATCTATGCTGCGCTGGATCCCCAGGGCAGGGAATGGAAGTTCATGAGCGATTCCAGCATTAAACCGGAGAGAAAAGAAGGAAAGAACCGTGTGGGAGCCAGTGACAGCTTCCAGACTGAAATGGTGAGTCCCATCTGCCGGTATGAGGATATCGAGACCATACAGGAATTGGTGCGGAAGCTGCGGGAGGCGGGAGCCCTGGCGAATTCCAGCTGCGGGATCCATGTGCATATCGATGCTTCGCCGTTTGACGCAAGGACCCTCCGCAACATCACCAACATCATGGCGGCAAAGGAGGATTTAATCTATAAGGCTTTGCAGGTATCGGTGGCCAGACAGAACCGCTGGTGTAAGCCAGTGGAGGAGCGGTTTCTGGAGGAACTCAACCAGAAGAAACCGGGGACTCTGGAGGAAGTGAGGCAGATCTGGTACAACGGAGCCAGCCGGCAGCGGGAGCATTATAATAACAGCCGTTATCATTGCCTGAACCTGCATAGTGTATTTCAGAAAGGAACCATTGAGTTCAGGCTGTTTAATGGGACCACTCATGCAGGTAAAATCAAGGCATACATCCAACTTTGTCTGGCCATCGGGGCCCAGGCTCTCAACCAGACCAATGCCAGCCGGAGGAAAACACAGACAACCAATGAGAAATATACGTTCCGGACCTGGCTGTTGCGGTTGGGATTAAACGGGGATGAGTTTAAGACGGCGCGGCTCCACCTGCTGAAACATTTGGATGGCTGTATTGCCTGGAAGGATCCGGCCCAGGCCGAGGCGCAGAAGGAGCGGCTTCGTATGAAACGGGAGAAGGAGCTGCAGATGCAGGAAGGGCGAGTCCCCGCAATAGAATCAGAAACCAGAGAACAGGAAGAAACCATGCATGTGGAAGCCGAGGCACAGTCCCCGGCCTTTTCTATGATGACAGGAATGTAAAGGAGAAACAGGGATGGCAAGAAGGACAGGAAAAAAAGCAGTACAAGACCGGCTGTATATTGCGTATGGCAGCAATTTAAATCTTCCGCAGATGGAGCAGCGCTGCCCGTATGCAAAAGTGGTAGGGGCCAGTGAAATTAAAAATTATGAATTGTTATTCCGCGGTGTTGCCACCGTAGAGCCAAAGGAAGGGGCGACTGTTCCGGTTCTGTTATGGAAGATTGAGCCCCTTGATGAGGCGGCATTGGATCGGTATGAGGGCTGGCCTCATCTGTACCGGAAGGAGATGATGGATGTGGAACTGGAAGGAAAAAATGTTTCTGCCATGGTTTACGTGATGAATGACGAGCGCTCCCTTGGGATGCCTTCGGAAGTTTATTACAGGATAATTGAGGAGGGATACCATAGCGTCGGATTTGATACGGCTGTGCTGGAACATGCCCTGGCGCGGACGGAGGAGATGATGGAGCAGGAGAATGCCCAGTATCACCAGCAGGGCTTTGACGATATGGATGGTTTTCATTTATAAGTTGAAAAAAGCTGCTCATACAGCGGCAGCTTTTTGCATTAATCATTCTGTTTTTCAGCAAGCGTAATCGTTTTAAGATAGGCACCCAGAAGTTCCTTGAGTTTAGGAATATACTTCCCATCCAGACCGGAAAGCATGTCTGTGATGTCGCTGATATCCGTGGCCTGTTCTGTTCCAAACAGGATATAGTCAGCGGAGAGCCCCAGCACACGGGAGAGCCTTCCAAGCAAAGCAATGGAAAATCCCCGGCCACCGCGCTCAATATCTGAGAGAAAAGAATTGGATATTTCAGAAAGTTCAGCCAGCCGTTCCCGGCTATAGCCAAGAGCTTCCCGCTGGCGGCGGATACGCAGGCCAATTTCCTTTGCGTTGTGTTCAGTCATGTGTTCACCCCGTTTCATACACGATATCAACAGTTTAACCTACTTTATAGTGTATATACAGCGTTCCAATCGGTTGATTAAAAACCGATATTGTATATAATGGAGAACAGATATAGCGACACATGGTGTAAAGGACAGGCCATATCCCTGCTATCTTAAGGCAAAGAACCAGAGGTGCGGACAGAGAGGAGAGAAGAGATATGGCAGCTCCAGCAGCAATTTTTGCCGTCAAAGCGGCAATCGCTGTAGCAACCGATAAGCGAGGCAGAACGGTGATTGCCTCGGTTGTGGCGGCAGTTCTGCTGCCGTTTATTTTAGTAATTGTAATGTTGTTAAGTATCATGGATGGGGCCAGCTCCCATAATGTGTCTGCGGTCGATCAGGTGTTTCGGGAAGGAGCGATCTCCAGCCAGGTGCCGGAGGAGTACCGGAAATACATTGTGGATATGCGGACCAGCTTTACCTCTCTGGAGGATTTGATTGCAGATATTGACCATGTAGAGGATGGGGAACTGGATATTGAATGGGTGAAGTCTGTATTTTATGCCATGTATTTTGGTAGCGCGCAGCCGTCACTTCTGGCTCAAAAAGAGTTTGTGGACTGCTTTGTGGAATATGAAGAACGGGAGGATGAGGAGGGGGATTCCTATACTGCGGCGATTCCGATTCCAGATCCCGGAACGATCTATGCCAACATCAAACAGCGGCTGGGACTGGAAATAGGGTCGGAGCAGGTGGCAAATGCACAGAGAATTTATACGGTAGCTGTCTATGGCCCGGCTGTTCCGGGAGGGATGGCAGCCGGCTCCGCCATGGGGGACGGAAGCTATCAGGCCCTGCTTACGGAGGCAACAAAATACATTGGTTTTCCCTACCAATGGGGCGGTTCCAATCCACAGACGTCCTTTGATTGCAGCGGCTATATCTGTTGGATTTACACCCAGTCCGGGACCTATCAGCTGCCGCGGACATCTGCACAGGGAATTTTTGACCAGTGCGCTGTGATTGCCAGGGAGGAAGCGAAGCCGGGGGACCTGGTATTCTTTACAAAAACCTATGCTTCATCCACTCCGGTCAGCCATGTCGGGCTGTACATTGGTGGAAACCAGATGCTGCATTGTGGGGATGTGCGCCCAGCAGGGCGGAAGTAGAAGTAGAGAAAGGAGAGATGAAACAAGGCAC
>ENA-ORML01000523-ORML01000523.1-human-gut-metagenome-genome-assembly--contig:-NODE-523-length-44326-cov-9.037790_pt1 | contig 44326 bp, 31 predicted proteins | sample MGYA00242103_ERZ508995 | MGnify/ENA primary metagenome ERZ508995 (study PRJEB26280, sample SAMEA2338702) | human gut metagenome | biome: human gut; feature: human-associated habitat; material: faeces... | reverse complement strand
CGGACGGCGGCTCTCACTTTTTTATCTTCTCCCTTCGGCAGCGTCGGTTCGATAGCTATTTCATAACAGAGAGCGTGTTTTTATAAATGCGGCACATCATGTGGGAGGGGTCCTGCTGCAGGGCTTGCTCCAGAAAATGGTGTGCTTTTTCGAGATTGCCCAGTCCTATGTTGCCAAGAGCCATCAGATAGCAGCAGTGCGCTTTGTTTTTTCTGGTATAGTCTTCGTCGAAAATCAGGAAATCCGGCAGAGATACGGCAAAGTATTCGATCTTTACCTGATCTTTAAGGTGCTGTTCTCCATAATCGATGAGACGGTAGAAGCGGGCTTTGGCTTCCCGGGTGCTGCCAAGCTTTTGATAGGCCAGTCCCCGGTACATGATCATGTCCGCGGGCTGATCGTTGTAATACATGGCTCCGGCGGGCTCGTCGGTTCCTGTGGTGGCGCGCAGGAAGCATTCCCGGGCCTCTTCCGGTTTTCCGAGGGATTCCAATGTCAGTCCCAGATGGTAATATATATGGTTGTCTTTTGTTCCCTCCAGCTTTCCTTCTCCCAGGTTTTCGGGATAAACAAGCGCTTTTTTCAGGAGGTTTTCGGCGTCTTCAAAGCTGCCGCGGGCCTGGGCCTTCTTTGCCATTTCCAGTAAGGCCAATGTATATTGGGTGGTGATTTTTCCTTCGCCGCCTTCCCATGGATGGAAGCTGTGGCCCATGATGCATTCATATGCCTTTTCATGTTCTCCGCACAGGTTTACCAGGGTAATGTACTCAATATACAGGTCATCTCTCTGTTCAATCAGTTCTCTGTGTGCTTCGTATCCGGCAAGGCGTTCCTCAAAGCTTTTGCCCAGTTTCTTGTACAGCTGGTCCAGCTCCAGGAATATACGGACATCCCCTGTATCCAGGGCAAAGGCTTTTTCCATTTCTTCCTTCGCTCTGACGGCATCCTTCTTCTTATTATAGTAAACCAGGGACAGGTTTCTGTGTACCGCCGCGAAATCGGGATCCGTCTTTGCAGAGGTTTCCCAGAGTGCACAGGCTTCCTCCCACTGCAGTTTATCATAAAATAAATTGCCGAGATAATAGGGAGCCTTCGCCGTACATCCGCGGGAGATGGCAAATCGCAGCACAGCGATATCCTCCGGCTTGTTGGGGAAGCAGTAATCGGGGGCGCAGTTCTCCGCTTTTTTCAGCAAAGAGTCCGCATCTTCTCCCATACAGCCTGCATAGTATGCCCTGTAGTAACAGAGCATCGGGTATTCCTCCGTGCATTCGCCGAGCAGCGCAGCGGCTTCGCCGTAAGCCCCGGCCTCTCCGTAATCACGGGCTGTCATCAGGTAGTTTTCCCGGAAGAAACGCATCCTTGCATTCAGTTCTTCCCGCATTCTGCGGTCATTATTATGTAAAATCACCTTTTCATTGCCGGAGAGGAAATCAAAGGGATCCAGGGCGAGATTTTCTTCCGCCCAGGCTTTTGCCTCCTCCTTTCGGTCGAGCCTGCGCAGGATATATGCTTTCAGTCCTCTTGCCTTGATGTTGTGGGCGTTTTTGACAAGGGACTTTTCCACATGCTCCAGAGCCTTTCCGAATCTTCCCGCTTTACAGTCCACAGCCGCCAGATAGTAGAAGGACATCTCCTGCTGCTCGCTGCTCCATGTCGCTTTAAAGAAAGAATCATAGGCCAAATCCTCTTTTCCCTGATATAGCTGTGAAAGTCCCAGCAGATAATAGGTTTCGCTGTTATAGGGATTGGGATTCCTCTCGATGAGACGTTCCAGGGCTTTCTTAAAATAGGTTTCTGATTCCGCAAACCTTCCCCTTCTCATCAGCAGGGAGCCATAGGCGTTATTGATGCGGATATCCCCGGGATCCCGTTTTAGCCCCTCCAGGTAATAGGGATCCGGCAGGTAGGTGGCATGGCGGTACTGTTCAATATGAAGGCCGGTAAGGTAAAGCTCCTCGCAGGTCATGATCTCTTCCGGCGCTTTCGCCGCCTTTGCAGGTTCCGGCAGTTCCGGTATGGTAACCGGATCCGGCCGGTATTCCACCAGGCATCTTCCTTCCGCATATACCGCAAGACAGAATTCCTCTTCCTTCAGCCCTTCCTTTTCCCATTCCTTTTCAAAGATATCCTCCGGTGAAATTACCGCATTTTCTTCAAAAAGTATTTCTCCTGCGGCTGTCAGGCGGATTATCGCCTTCTCATAAACACTGGTGGCATAAACCGCCGTCCGGATCCTTTTCCCGTCATAAGATAAATGCACGGCCGCTTCCGTGGTGGCGTTTTTCACCTGCCCAACCTTCTTGTATGGCATAAAATACTGTTTAAAGGTTTTTTCCTCAAAGGGCTTCAGCCAGGTAAAATCAGGCTGGTTATCCGTATATACCCCGGTCATCAGCTCCACATAGGGGCCGTCCTCATCCGTCAGGTTCCTGTCCCAGGCACGGCCGAAATCCCCGCAGCCCCAGGTCCACTGCTTCTTGCCGGGAGAAATATGATGATCCGCCACATGCAGGATGCCCGCTTCTTTTCCGTAATCATAGCCTCCTACAAAATCATATTTGGATTTTTCCGCCATATATGAGGTAGGTACCGGAATATTTTTATAGCGGCTGATATCCACGCCCTCGCTGTAATCTTTTTTATAATACACTCCCGTGGCTATGGGGAACCGGGAAACGTCCCTCTTTCCGTGATCCATGACCGCATGGACATCAGGAGGGAAAATGGACTGCGTATTCTCGTTTACCGGAACCGCCGGGTTCGCCCACCACAAAAAGGTCTGGGGCATGGACGTCCGGTTATACAGCTGGCCGGTTATTTCAATATATGCCTTCCCCGGATACAGGGTTATTTTTGCAATCCCCTTGGTCCCGTACATCTGATCCACATCATGCACAAGGACGGATTTGCTGCCGTCCTCCCCCTCCGACAGCACATAGTCCACAGGAAGAAAAGTGGTAGGCCTGTGATGCTGGGGCCAGTTGAATTCAATCCCTCCGGAAATCCATGGCCCCGTCAGCCCCACCAGAGCAGGCTTTATCACATGGTTATAATAAACAAAATCATATCCGTTCGTCTTATCATACGCTCTCTGGATCCTTCCTCCCAGCTGAGGCAGCACCATAACCTTTACATATTCATTTTCCAGAAAAACAGCGGTATATTCCTTATCCGTCTTCGTATTGCTGATTTTTTCCACCGCAGGATAGGGATAGACCTTTCCGCTGCTTCCCTGATATACCCGTTTATCCAGAAACATCGGATTCTTTTCCGCTTCCCCTACTTCATAAGTAGGTATGATTACCTGTTCCACCCAAACCTTCGCTTCGCCCATCATGTCCTCCATTCCTCTATCTTGTCTTTTTTTGCCGCGGCCATTTTCCGTTTTCACTTCCAATCACCGCCCTATATGAAGCAATATAAAGCATTTATGCTAAAAATACATTACTCTTAGTTGCGGTCTTATTTATATTTTTTGCTATTGCATTTCCTGCCGGCGAATCTTAGAATAGGTCTAGGGAAGTTATATGCCCTGTGGCGGCAGATAAATGGGACAGGCGCCCGTCCGGCCCGCCGCCCGCGGGAAAAAACAGATAAAAAAAGCAGGGGGATGCCCTGCAGGAGGAAAAAGCATGAAATCCTGTGAAAATTTTGTTTCGGATAAATCGCAGTACTTTATTTATTCTCCCAGCAAAACAGCGAGGGATATTTTCCTTTATCCCCTGCAGTGCGGCCGTTTCCTTTATGAGCCGGGTTATTATCTTCGCAGGGACTCCTACGATAATTTTCTTTTGATGTATGTACAGAAGGGGGCATTCATGCTGGAGCTGGACGGGACGGTTTCCCCTGTTGCGGAAGGGGACTTTGTCCTGATAGACTGCTATAAACAGCATATTTATTATACGGACACCGGCTGTGAATGCCTCTGGTGCCATTTTGACGGGATTACCGCCCGCGGATACTACACTAATATAGTATCTCATCTGGGCAATTCCTTTTCCCTGCCGAACCCTCAGCCCACGGTGAGCAGGCTGGCTTCCATTTATGATACCTTTTCCACGGGGAAGGCCGTTAGGGAGGCATTGGTATCCAAATATCTGACCGATATTCTCACCGCTTTCCTCCTTCATTCCCCGCAGAAGGAGAACTCTCCGGATTACACGGGTATGGCGGAGGAAATCATCGCCTATATCAATGAGCATTTCGCCGAAAAATTTTCCGTTGAGGAACTCGCCGCCCAGGCCGGGCTAAGCCAGTACCATTTCATCCGTGTCTTTAAGAAAGAAACCGGATTTACACCCCATGAATACCTTAACAATACACGTATGATGACAGCCCGCTACCTTTTGAAAAATTCCCGGCTACCTGTAAAGGATATCTGCTTTAATACGGGGTTTTCCTCGGAAAGCGTATTCTGCAGCGCCTTTAAGAAACACCAGGGGCTGACTCCTGCTGAATACCGTCTTCTGAAAGGTTCTGAAGAAGCGCGGTGATTTCCGGATCATACCAGCCGTCATGCTGTTTCAGCCGGAAGCCGTCCGAATTTTCGGATACAAAGGCATCCACTGCCGCAATCACCCGTGAAAGAAGGGGAATATCCCTGCCCGCAAGACCCGCAGGCCATCCGCTTCCATCCCAGTGCTCCGTGTAATGCAGCACATAGCCTGCCGCTCCCCGGTATTCCCCGGACGCGGACAGAATACGGTAGCTGTTATCCGTATGCCTCCGGTTAATCCCGGAAAGCATGATTTCCTCTTCATTTTTCATATTGGACTGGAACAGGCTGCACAGCCCTATTTTACGCAGTCTGTAAGCCTGCTTTAAAAGCGCCTCATCGCCCGGGCACAAAGCCGCGGACAGCTGTTCCAGCGCATGTTCTTCCTTCTCTGTCAGTTCCGTCACAAGCCCTTCTTTGGCAGACGCTTCAATAATATTGGCAACCGTCTGCTGTTTCATTTCTTCACTCTCCGTCAGCTTTCTCCGGTACATCATCTGATCCGCCGAACGAAGGATAACCGCTATGGAATCCTCCTTCTTTTTCTTGACTCCATAGCCGAAAGAAGCGGATATCTGCGCTCCGCGGATATTTTCAGCCGGAAATCCTTCCCTGATACGCGCTATAATTCCTTCGGCGTCCTCTTCCGATGTATGGGACAGCAGCAGTGCAAATTCATCCCCTCCCACGCGGGCCAGGATATCGTCGGCCCTGCATACCCCCGCAAGGCTTTCAGCCACTCTGCAGATCAGCTGATCTCCCACATCATGGCCGAATACATCATTCACCAGCTTCAGCCCGTTTACATCACAGCATATGATGCACAGAGGATAGTTGCGCTTCACGTCCAGCCTGCGCAGTTCTTCTGAGAAGAAGCGTCTGTTATACAGTCCCGTCATGGAATCGTGGAAACTGGTATACTCCGCCTCCTTACGCTGCTCCTCCTTTTTGGCTATATTCTTCACTATGATCGTAATGCTGTCTGCAATCCCGTTGAGCTCCGCATTGTAAAAGCCCGCCTCCCGATATTCCTCCGGACACCCGCGGACAACGTTCTCAATCCGTCTTTTTAATTCCAGGATAGGTCCGCCGAAACGGTAAAGCAGCACCCGGCTGAGAAGGAAGCCAAACAAAAGCGACAGCCCTGCGAGCATGAACAGCAGATGCACCATATTCCATACAATAGGCTGTGTAACCTCCCTTGCATTAATAGCGGTGCACACAATAAAATCCGTTCCCGGGAACTGTTCAAAATAAGCCATGGCTTTGATGCCGTTCTTTTGATATTCTCCGTAGCTGACTTTACCTGCAATAATTTTATCCCAGGAATCCTTTTCCATATAATTCAGAATGGTGTCGTTAATATACCTTTCATCCGGGTGAATGAGCACTTTGCCTGACAGATCCGTAATAAAGCTTCTCTGTGAAGCATACTGGTATCTGGTGCTCAGCTGTCTGGAAATCAATTCATTGGAGCAGTCCACCGACACGGCTCCCACCACATTTCCCTCGTCATCCACCAGCTTCTTGCTCTGGCTGAACAGCCATTCCCCGTTGGCGGCGTCCTCATAAACGAGCCTGGCAACCCCATCCGAAGCGACGGCCGCCTGATACCATGGCCTGTCTGTGGGATCATAATTATCAGGAATGTCATAGTTATTGATATAAAGCCTTCCGTCGGCATAGCCGGAATAGATATAGGTGATATTACTGTTATCCTTAAGAATAGCATCGTAAATTTTCAGGACAGCGGCCGGATTCCCGCTGCCGCCATTGACGATTGTATCCGCCCGGGACAGAATATTGACGATGGACTCATTTTCATGAAACATTCCTTCTGTATAAATAACAATTTGGGCATTGCATTCTCTCAGGGAATTACCGGCGTTTTCCATATTTTTCTTATAAAGGATATGTAGGAAAACTCCTGAGAAAACAAGAGATACCGTCGCCAGAAAAGCAAAGCTCATCAGGAATATCTCTTTTTTTATAGTTAACGCTTTATGTCTGAATTTCATTATACTCCCTCCCGGCCAGGTTATTTCTTCCGTAAATAAAAAAAATAATTCTTATTATAACACGTATGGAGGAAGAAACAAACAAAAAAAAAGATGATACCGTTAAGCATCATCCTTTCCCCTATATTTCTCACTGCATTCGCTTGAATTCCGAGATATCAAAGCAGGTAAGCAGCCATGCATCACGGTCTCCCCACTTCATTGAGGCAGACCGAGCCTTGGTCCACACCTGATACTGCGGATTGTAGATTTCCCCGTTACCTCCTGTGAGAGGACAGCACTCACAGGGAGTGTCCCGGCAGAAGAAGGCCTGGTAGCAGATCATCCCTTTTCTGGCGCTGGGATCAAGAACTCTTGTTTTATGATTCAGATACAGAAGCCTGTAGCTGCCATCCTCAATGACATAAATATAAGCGTCCTGTACATCAAGAATCGTGTTAAGCCGGATTGTCATCTGCCGTTCCCGGTCAATGCTCCTCTTTTTCTGAAGGAAGGTAGTGAGAAGCTGGGAAATCAGGGACAGCATGCCCACCTCTTCCTTTGTCCACATCCTCACGCCGGTACATTCATCAAATCCCACGAATCCCCGGAACACTTCTTCTTCCCGGATCGCGCACTGCAGGGTGGAACGGATACCCTGCCTCTCGAACAAGGCTACCTGCACCGGCTTCAATGAACGGATATCCCGGCAGTAAAATACGGAGCCGTCCCGGAACAGCTCCTCATAGCCCTCCAGCCCCTCATAAGAGACTCGCTGCAGCTCCTCTTTCTGAGGTTCAATCCCATCGTTGCACCACTCATAGGTATTATTGGCATATTTACCATCATCTGTATTCTCAAAAATATAAGCGCGGCTCACATCGAAGCGTTTGCCCACAATTTCCAGCACCAGCTGAATCGACCACTCCAGGTCACTGGTATCATAAAGTATCTGGAATACATAATTAACCAAATCACCGGGCGCCCCCGAAGTTCTCTGATCGGAATCAATGGCTGCCCCCAGGGAGGAATAGCTTTTCTGTTCCTTTTCTGTCCCTTTCTGTGAATGAAACAGCCTGTATTGATTCTTCCCGCCGCTCTTTGCCTCATATAAAGCAAGATCCGCACTGTGGTAAAGGGACTGGAAATCCCTCCCGTCCTCCGGATAAAAGGCCACGCCCACACTGCAGGTAACCTCAACCGTCTGCTTTTCATCCTTAAACAGGTTGCTGAACATGGAAAGCAGGTTCCTTGCCTTTTCTTCTCCTAATTCACGGGAAGGGATATTCTTTAAAAATACAGTGAATTCATCTCCTCCAATCCTGCCCACCACATCGCTCTGCCGGGTCAGTCTCTTCATTCCGGCCGCCAGCTCCGAAAGCACCGCGTCTCCGAATAAATGCCCGTAGCAGTCATTAATCTGTTTGAAGTTATCGGTATCTATCATAAACAGCGCACAGATTTCCTCCGGCTCCTCCTTCAGATGCCGGCGGATCTGCTTCTCTGTTTCCTCTCTGTTGTAAAGTCCTGTCAGGGCGTCTCTCTCCGCACGGCGGCGGAGGGCATCAATCATATTCTTTTCCTTGTCAATATCCGTGATGACTCCTACCGCCTTCAGCGGCTTTCCGGAATCCCCATACTGGGCTGTAGCACGGATCCTGCACCATATGTAATTTCCGTCCGCATTCTCTATACGGATTTCTTCCGTGGTATAGGACGTTCCCTGTCTCACATCCTTCATCTGCTTTTTCAGCGTTTCCACATCCTCCGGATGAATGTGAGGGAACTTTTCTCCGTTTCCGATCCCCTGATACCTGGCTTCATAGCCGAATTTTTTTGCCCAGTTGGAGGAAAAAATCAGGGTATCGGCACAAATATCCCATTCAAAAATAATATCTGTGGTCTGATCCATTATGATTTTATGGCGTTCCAGGGACAGACGCAGTTCTTCTCCGGCATTGCCGGATTCCGTAACATCCAGCATAATACAAAAGAGCTGATTTCCGCCCGCCGCTTTCCTGACAAGACGGACACTGTCCGCAGCCCATTTATAACTGCCGTCCTTACATCGGATCCGGCAGTTGACAAAAGCTTTATCCTTATCCTCCGCAAGGGACAGCATTCTTTCCATAACATCCTTCTGATCCGCCGGATGAAGCATTGCCGCAAAGCTGCAGCCGAATTGTTCCTCCAGCTCCTCCCGCCCGAAACCGGTAAGCTCCAGAAATCCCTGGTTAACTTCCGTCATTATACAGTGCTCATCCTGTCCGCACAGAAAGGCGCCCCCGGGGATATTATTAAAAAGATCCTGATATTCATGGCTGTGTCTTTTTCTCTCATTATCCATGTCTATCCGTCTCCTTGCTCAAACTATATTTATTACTGTCGTAATGAATACAGTATAGCAAAAGCGATCGGAAAAGGCAACGGCGTATTCCACTGCCAATATACGGAAACAGCAGTTTTTCAGCCTTATTTCCGTTTTTCCACCCTATACTCCGCTTCCTCCAGAAGCTTCACGGTCTCACGGATTCCCTTCCCTCTGTTGTCCTCCGTTTTTTCACTGGTATCCCTGGGATTGATGCCGATTTCCGCATAAAGCTGGTTCACTCCGGCGAGAAGGGGCATTTTCTTGGGTTCATGTACATTCATGCTTTTGCCGGGAGCCGTTACCAGTCCTGCCACCGCGGCTATTTTGGTGAGCTCCAGCTCCGTAATTTCCCCGCTGTCCGCGAACCTGGTTCCCGGTACGCCCACACGTCCCATGACAGCCATCATATTTACCTTATATTCCCTGGCTCTGAGCATTTCATCCACCAGCTCCTCATAGGTATGCTCCGGGCCGATGGGCTCCACACAATAGTACAGATCCAGTCCGGCTTTGGTTATGGCATCCAGGGTGGCTATCCTTTTTTCCCGGGGTATCTGTGTATCCGTCCCCTCTCTGAGCCGTACGATATGATACGCGCCGTCGAAGCCCGCCTCCTTCAGCTGCACTGCCATCTTCTCATCAAAATCTCCTATGTTCGCCACCAGGTGTACTTTTTTATCCAGCACCCCGCGTACCGCCCTGCCGATCTCCAGAAATTTCTGCTGGGAAAAATCCGCCGTTGTCATAAGGAAAAGAGCCTCAATCCTGTCCGTTTCCATTTCCCGCACCTGGGCCACAACCTCCTCACAGGACTTTTCATAATGCTCCCCTACCACAAAATGCTTCTCTGCCAGGGAACAAAAGCTGCAGTTGCCGCTGCAGGGATAAGCATTCAATCCGATCTGGGCGAAGATATAGCCCTTATTCCCGAACACTCTGCGGGACCGTTCGTTCGCCGCTGCAATAAGCTGGTAAAAAGAGGATGAGGTATTGTCCGTATGCAGAAGCGCCACCGCATCCTCCCGGCTCAGCTGTTCCCCTTTTTCCGCTTTTGCAAGTATTGATGTAAGCTCCATAGTGTCTCCAATCTTTCTGTTCTCTCAAAATTTTTATTCAAAAGATATTATTTTATCTTCAAGGCCCAGACAGGCCTTTTTGACGCTTCCGGCTGTGGGAAGCCCGCTTCCCCCCAGGATTACCACGCGGTTTATCCCTTCCGGTTCCTTTTCACCGGGAAGCATTTCCCAGGGAAGCAGCTGCCTCCTGTCTGAGGTGCAGTCCGCAAGATACAGCCTTCCTTCCAGCCTCACAAACCCTTTGACACGGTAGGTATCCCTGATAAATCGATCCAGGAAAGCCTCAAATTCCTGTTTGGTAAAGCTATCCTTTATTTCCAGAAGATAGCTTTTATTCGTGATATCCATCTGATAGATCCCACGGCCGCCACGCTCGGCTTCCGGTATTTCCACCGGAAGGATCCACCGGGGCTGCACCTGCCCGAAGGAGGTTGTATAAACCGGGCACTCCGGCCTGGCTTCCTTAAGAATCCCCAGCGTTTTTTGCAGAACCGCCTCGGAGGCCAAATCCGTTTTATTCACAATAAAAACGTCGCTTACCGCCAGCTGCTTTTTCACTGCCACTGCGGTCTGATATACCTTGGGGAAATTCAGGGCATCCACCAGACACCAGGCCCCTGCATAATGCAGCTTTCCGGATCCGTCCACGCTGTCCAGGACTCTCCGGATATTCATGGGATCCGACAGTCCTGAGGCTTCCACAAGGATAGCCTCAGGCTTCCGGGAAAGAGAAGAAGCAAGTGCCTCTTCAAACTGATCCAGGCGGCAGGTACAGAAAATGGAACCATTGACGATTTCCTTTACCTGCAGGCCTGTTTTATGAAGCAGGGCCCCGTCAATTCCCTCCCTGCCGAATTCATTCACAATAATATCCATGGTTTCATGGGGCAGCGCCTTCACCATGTTTTTTACAAAACAGGTCTTGCCCGCACCCAGAAACCCGGTAATCAGATAAACCTCTGTCATTTGGACATAGCCTCTTTCACCGCCTGCTCCAGCTCCTGTCTGGAGGGAACCAGGGAACGGAATTTCAGTTCCCCGTTAATATATAGGGAAGGGAGATTCGTGACACCCATCTTCTTGCAGCGGGCAATGCTTTCCTTTTCCGTAAATTTATATTCCACCATATCCAGGCTGTCCCCGAAGGTCTTTTTCGCCTCGATTGCCGCTCCCATCATATAAGTACAGGCAGCGCAGGTTGCGGAATCCAGAGTGAACACCTCCATCAGAGGTTTTTCCAGATGCTCATAGTCCGGCAGCACGATCTCAATATCATCCTCCTGGGCCACGTAATTTTTAAGCATTTCCCGTACCTTATCCGGCTCCAGCACCGCCTGGGCAATGCCTATCACGTTCTCCACCGGCACATGATAAGGCATATCGCAGCCGGGGGCCAGGATGAAATTCCTGGTATCGCCCATATTATCCAGAAGATCCAGCACAAATTTCATATTGTCCTGCTGCGTTCCATGAAGCATAATCGTCGTAAGAGGGATATTCCCGCCCACAGTGATATTATAACGATCCGTTATTTTCTTCGCCTCCAGAAGATCCACATTTTCATCAATGGAAATGGAATCCGGCGCCGTACGGCACATGGCTTCGATATTCCTGGTCGCATCCCCGCACACAAAGAAGGAGGAAAACGCCCCCAGCTCCCTGATATGGGCAAACAAACCGCTGAAAGGATCATGCATAAACTGCTCAAAATGGTCTTCGGAAATCTGGGAAATCAGCGGATCCACCACAGCGATTACATCCATCCCCGCTTCCACATAATACTCCGCCATCCTCGCCGCCACACGGCTGCAGTAACCGAGGAAATCCGCCACCGCGTCCTCGTCATCATACATATCCATAAAAATATTATTTCCCCGCAGATGGGCCGCCAGCGTAAAAGGGCCGCAGATCAGCCCATACAGCGCCGTATTCTCCCCCACAGCCTCCTTCATCCGACGCATCACATCCAGGATCATCGGGATCCTTCCGGTTTCCTTCGAAGGGATCGTACAATCACAGGGAACATGGATTTCATCATCATCCTCCAGAGGATGGGACATCACAGAAGGCGGCGTATCCTCCGCCCAGGCCAGGCCGCAGCCCAGACATTCCGCTTCAACCTGAAGGTCAAAAACCACAGGCTGTCCAAAAGGCTTATACAGCTGATTCACTTCCATCAATGACTGGAACAGCTTTTCCCCATCCTGCAGAACCTCCTTCGCTGTATAATTTTTCAACAAACCTGCATGCACACCGGCAAAGGGAACCCAGGGCACCTGATCCACCGCCTCATGCCGCAGCGTCTTTACTAATATTTCCTTTCTGTTCATCTGTTTACCCTCCATTTTTTCTGTTATTTTTACTATACCTTCCGCCGTGTCAAAAAACTGGTAAGTTTTAAAGAAAATTTGTATTTTTTATCTGTATTCTTTCCAAGTGTGCGTCCGGGGAAAAAGCACCGCACGGTATTCCTCCTTCAAACAAACGCAAAAGACACCGTCCCGTGAGATGATACTTCATAGAAACGGCGCCTTTCAATATTCTTTTTTCTGTTCTACATCAATATCTGTGTCAGCAGTCCTCTTCTCTTCCCAATCTCGTATAAATCCGGCGTGAATAGCCTGATGAAACCCGGACGGGCGGTTTGGTATAGCAGCCCCAGGAAAGCTCAGGATAGTTGAATTCACTGTCAATAATCAGCTGCGTGTCCCCATAATCCCCCTCTCCGAAAACAAGGAAATGATCAATAAATACATACGCGCCCATAGACCCCGGCGCTCGTTCTCCTTTCACGGTAATTGTCAGGGTATGCTCTCCTTCCGGCAGCCCCTCCGCCGCATATACCAGGCGGCCCGGATCTTTTTCGTAGCCCCTTGCAATTCCCGGCGTCAGCAGCCTGATCCCCAGGGACAGGGAATCCTCCATCAGTCTGCCGTCCACCCTTACCTCCGCCATGCCTCCCAGAATATCATAGCTGGCGATCCAGGCGCAGCCGGTGCCGGAAAAATGGCAGGTGCAGGTATCCCCCTTCCGGTTGGACCAAAGCTCCGTCCCATCCATGCTGGAATAACCGGTCCTTTGCTTTTGCCAGCTGCCATGATATACAACACGGGGATCTTCCTTATTTATGATAAAATCCGGGTTATGGGTCAGCCGGGCGCGGATGGAATCCGTTCCGTCCGAGAGGACGGTAAAAGCCTGCCCCTTTTCCCCATACCCCATGGAAGCCCGGAATATGCGGGACTTCAATGACGCAAAATCACGGGTACCCCTACGCCCCGTATCAAAGGGGCCAAAAAGAACCGGATCCCTTTCTTCCAGCTGCCAGTCCCTGTCGGGAGCAGCGTCCGGGCCGGCACAGCCTTTGGGCCCATGCTTTGCCGCACTGCCCTGCAGCCGTCCGATGTGCCAGTCCGGGTAAGTATCCCACAGCCCCTTCTTTTTCCAGGAAAGGGTATCCATCTCTCCGGGCACCAGGAAACGGATTCCCACCTCTTCATAGCCGCCCGAATCCGTATCGTCTCCCACCCGCATGGCAAGCCGGCGCGGGCTGGCGTACGGCATATCCGACACCTCATACAGGGTTTCCATGAAACCGGTTCTGTCAATGCGGATTTCAAACCGTACCCGGACCTTTCCGTAGCTGCCGGAAAGGAAGACTGCCGCACAATCCGGTTTTCCTTCCCAGCGGAAGGAATCCGCTTTCCACGGGGCAAGGGCCAGCCCTGTCAGATGCAGGTACGGCCCGCCTGTCAATACCAGCTCCTTCTGCACATATCCTGCGGTAATCAGTCCCGTTTCCGTTGAAAAATGAAGCCGGAACTGATCTCCTTCCACGATCAGGCCGCCCTTTTCCTCCCGCAGTGACGGCGCTCCTGCCATGCATACAGGCAGTCCGGGAACCGGAGCATCCAATTGACGGCAGGCATCCTCCACCTTATTTCCAAAAGGATCGGTAAACTCCAGCGTAAGCACATCTCCTTTTTGGTAAGGCACAGGGATAAGCAGGCTCCCTTTCTCCCGAGGGGCCAGATCCGGCCCCTTCATGCTGCCGCAGTTCTCCCCGCAGCGCCAGGTAACCTCCACCTCCCGCAGGTTCGTGTGGTTGAACCGGTTTTCAACGGTAAGGCAGACGGCCTCCCCACAAGGCCTTGCCTCTCCTTCCAGACGGATCGGGGAATAGGCCTTACGCACATGCCAGAACTCCGGCTTTTTCCGCCTCCATCCGTCGAGGATCCCCCATGGGGCTCCCCAGCGCCCCTTTCCCTGCCATACCTCATCCACACCGGCCCAGATGGCGCAGCCAAGTACTCCCGGCGCATACCACAGCTTATCCCAGAACCGGCTGATCGTCTCTCCCCAGAAATCGCGCACTCCGGGATCCCTTCTCTGATCCGTCCGGTCATAACAGGGAATGTGGGTGGATTCGTCATGAAGCACCGGCCAGGGGACAGGTTCATGGCAGCTTCTGTCGAAGCTGTCCACCAATGCGGCAGGATCCTGCTCCCAGGCCGCATAGTGCATGCTCCAGATATCCGCCCGGTCATCCTCCTCCCGTTGGGTGATGGGATAGCTGAAAATCGTCAGACGCCCCGGATCCTCCTGATGGGCATAAGCATTTTCCATGGCGAGATTCCTGCCCCAGAAGCTTTCATTTGCCAACGACCAGAGAATGACGCTGGGATGGGATCGATCCCGTTCCAGCAGTTCGGCAAATTGATTCATAAATTTTCCGGTAAATTCCGGATCATTTTCCCTGCAGTCAATTTCCTGTCCCAAAAACGCGACAGCCGTTTCATCCTCCACATAAATACCGTATTCGTCGCACAGATCCAGGAAATCAGGACGCGGCGGATAGTGGCTGGTACGGATAAAATTAATATTTGCTTCCTTAAACAGACGCACATCCTTCTCCACCAGCTCGTGGGTGATAGCCCTGCCGGTAACCGGGTGGATATCATGCCGGTTAATCCCCCGCAGCTTCAGCAGATCCCCATTCAGATAAACCTGGCTGCCTTCCCTCCTTATCTGCCGGAAACCAATGCGGCGGCAGGCAATTTCCGTACAGGCTCCATCCTCCATCACCCTGGCTGTAAGCGTATACAGATTCGGGTGTTCACTGTCCCATTTCACAGGGGCCTTTATCGGATAGGATGCCGAAAACTCCTCTCCCTCCTTCAGTTCCTCCTCACCCAGCAGAAATTCCTCTCCCTGCGGCGGACATAAGGAAAGGGAAAGAAGGCCGTTTCCCCCGCGCAGCGCGGCATGGACTGTCAGCTCCGCATCCATATAAGCTTCATCAAAGGAAACGTCCCCGTGCAGATGTCCCAGATATGTCATGGGAAGGACTGCCAGGGAAACATCACGGATAATGCCTCCGAAATGAAACGGACAGATTCCTCCGGGATCATCCGTCACTCCCAATACAAGCCGGTGCCTTCCGCCGGACGCGGTAAACTGTGTGATCTCACAGTCCCAGCTCACAAATCCCCCATAATGCTCTCCCGCCGCATTTCCGTCCACAAATACGCGGGTCAGGCAGTTCACGCCGTCAAAACGCAGGAAGATCCGTCCTGCCGTCCATTCCTCCGGGATTTCCAGCTCACAGGCGTAGGCATATTCTTCCGAAGAAGCGCTCTGCTGCATAGGAATAACCGTATCTTCCCAAAGGACATCCTCCGCTTCCTCCCGCCAGAAATCCGCACCGGGATTCCGGCATATTTTCCAGGCGGCCTCATTCAGGCTGCGCACCGGCCTTTCGATTTCCATCGTCTGCCGGGGCAGCGGTATGATCTGCGGCCTGGGCCAAATACGTTCTTCTTTCATTTTCCATACTCCTGTTTTTAATAGCCTATCATGGGAATGGGCTGAGGGCTTCTGTCATAAGGCTCCTTTTCTCCGTTTTTCACCTGATAAAGCACACGGGAGGTTTCCCGAACAGCCTCCATCAGCTCCGGATACGGCTGCATACACACATCCACCATACCGATCTGATAATTTTCCCCGTCATATCTTCCCAGGCAGAACTGGTCATTATACTGGAACCAGTGTGCCGCCACACCGTAAGGGTGAGCCGCCACCTTTTCCACAAATTTACGCCACATCACGCCGCGTTCCTCCTGGTTCGCAACACCCTTTAACCCTGTGGCCGTCAGCCCCCGATCCAGGGCACCGCAATGGTATTCCCCCAGGAGGATAGGCAGATCCACCCCTGCATTCTTCACAAAATCCATATCCCTGGTAGGATCAAAATCATAGCAGTTGATGGAAAAGACATCGAAATATTCCCAGCCCTTCATCATATCCGCATTATATGCCTTTGACCAGCGCAGGCCCAGATTCAGATGATTGGGATCCACCGCCCGGCAGGCCTGTGCAGGGATTCGGATATATTCTGTGATCAGCCTTCCTGAAAATTCACGGATATCCTTTTCCGAGCCCGGATAACGGGCGGAGCAATCCGCTATGGGCTTTTCCAGCTCCTCAAAGCCGCCGAACCCGGTTCCCCACACCTGATTCAAGGCATCTATGGATGTATATTTTTCCTGAAGGAAAGCAATCAGCCCTTTCCGGCAGTATGTCTGCGCCGGATTCCTGAGCACTTCATCCGCGATAGCCAGATTCTCCACAAAGTTAAACTCCGGCTCATTCCTGAGGAAATACCCAATCAGCCACGGATCCTCCTTCCATTCCTCAAGCTGTCCGGCATAAGTCTCCGAACGCTCCCTGTATTCCGGCGACAGCACATCCGGGAAATCCCTGAAAATCAGCGTATCTGTCACCGGGAAGCCGGGAAGCTCACGGACATAGGCCATTTTGCTTTTCCCGTCATTAACGCCCAGCCCCGGGAAATTCCCCTGGGAATTGATTCCGTTATTCATCAGAATATGACAGGATATTTCCTCCCATTTTTCCTTCCACTGCGCGCCATACACTTTTTTCAGGTTCATCCCTGAAAAATTGGCCATTTTAAAATGATCCAGCGGCATATAGGCGGTTCTCCTTGTGGTGCCTTCCTGAAAAAATTCGGCGTAGTCAGGATCCTCCTGGGGAAGCCAGTCACAGCAGCCTTCAAAGCTGTCGATACGCCCCCATTCCCCCGCCCTCGTTCCGCAGGGCCCCAGGGAAAAATAATCACATCCGTCCGGATCCGTCAGATGCCATCTGCCATCCTCTGATTTAAAGGTGGAAAAATAGCCGGTTCCTTCCTTAAGCTTCCGGCTGCTGTCCCCGCCCCAGGAATTCCACTCCGGGAAAGGATATGCGGAAGCCCCTTCCAGCGAATGATACCTTTCCTTTAATTCCTCCAGGGAATGAATCTTCCCGGGCCATTCCTTCTCTTTCCACTGACCGAACTCATCCACCATTTTCTTCTGCGGTATGGGGAACTCCTCAGGCTCTATATCCGTCATGAAGAAATTTTCAAAACGCACCTTTACATCATGGAACATTTCATCCATCCCCAGTTCAAAGCGCGCCGCCTCTTCCCGCCGGATACGGTGCCCGTGAACCACAAGCTTCAGCGTTCCCGGCGTCCGGTTGGTGAATATCGTCCGGTTGTCCAGCAGATCCAAGTCCAGGCAGATTCTCGTCCGGAACCGGGGCAGGATGCCGAAGCGCATGAACAGCCGCTCCTTCTCCTCCCCCGGAAGGAAACACCGGAACATCATGGCCACGGAATGATCCTCCAAAACCTCCACATCCCCGACTAAATACCGCTCCTTCGTCCCCTTTACCTGAGGCAGGGTAATTCCTCCCCCTCCGGCTCCCAGCAGCACCGTGCAGCTCTCTTCCGCCGCTTCCAGAATCTCTGCATCCCTTGCCTGTACCTGTCCTAAATCAATTTTCATAGTTTTCTCCCATCCGCCCGTTTCCGGGGCTGTTTTATTCCTGCGGGCGATGAACCGGCCGGATGTACAGGCAGGGAACCAAGGGTTCTCCTGTACATCTGACGGCTGCCGCACCGATCAAATACTCCTGTTTCTATCATATAAAAACCCCCGGGAAATACAATGGCAGATTCCTTGTTTTTTTATACAAAACCGTTGTGCAGCCAGAATATTGGACTCTATGGCAGTTCTTTTTTATATAAAACCGTTGTACATTCATCAGAACAGAGGTATACTCTTGACAGAAAGGCCGCAGGCCGGAAAGCTTTTTCAGGAGGTTCCGACAGCATGGAAGAAATTCTTTATTATAAAATGGGCAGTTCCTGTCTGCCCGTCATAAAATACACCAATAAGGTTCATGTGGAACCGCCCCATGTCCATATCCGGCGCCAGCTGGAAGAATATGTCCTGTATTTCCTTCTTTCCGGTGATATGTATCTGAAGGAAGGGAAAAGGGACTATCATCTGGAAGCCGGCGACATGCTCATTCTGGATCCCCGCCTGGAACACCGGGGGACAAAAGCTGCTGCCTGTACCTATTTTTATATCCATTTCTATCAGGAACAGCTGGAGGAATGTCATACGACGGCCGATACCATAAAAAACGAAGCCCTCGCCCGCCGTTTTGCCTCGCTGCAGACCGACGAATGCACCATCCGGAATATGCCCTCCGACCCGCTGCTTCTGCCGAAGCACCTGCATATCAGCAAACCCGGCGTCCTCCTGCACATGACGGAACTGCTGGAACAGATAACCGCATCCCACTATAATAAGCTGGAATATTTCCGGCTTCAGACCGGCTGCCTTTTCATGGAATTCCTGCTCGCCGCCTCCCGTGAACTCACTGATTCCTTCCTGCTGGAAGGGGATTCCACGTTCACCGCCCGATCCACAAAGATCATTTACGACATCATGACTTTTTTCCAGAGCAGCTATGCGGGGGATATCACTGGCTGCCTGATCGAGCAGAAATACGGCTGCAATTATGACTATATCAACCGACTTTTTAAAAAAGCCACCGGAAAAACCATGCTGGCTTATCTGAACGAGCTGCGTATTTCCAAGGCCAGGCAGCTGCTTTCCGACGGCACCAGCCGTATTTCCGACGTGGCTGAAAAATGCGGGTTCAGGGATATTTATTACTTTTCCAGGGTATTTAAAAAATACACCGGGACGACGCCCGGTGCATTTACAAGAAACAGTTTTTAAAATTATAATCCAAGCCCGGCATGTGCCAAAGGCCCGGAGCGCAGGGTACAGCCGAAGTGGTACTTTATTTCCGGTAGTTCCGGCAGGCCTCCACATATGCCAGGATATTCTCTAAAGGCACCTCCGGCTCCAGGATATGGGTGGGGGCCACGAAGAGGCCCCCCTTTTCCCCCGCCGCGTCCAGGTTTTCCCAAACCGCTTTTTTCACCTCTTCCGGTGTGCCGTGGGGCATCACCGTCTGGGTCCCGATCGTTCCGTGGAAGGAAATCCGGTCCCCGTACTGTCTGCAGATTTCCTTAAAGTCCATGCATTCGCTCTGGATAGGATTGAGCACATCGATCCCGGCCTCGATGAGATGGGGGATAAAGGGTTCAATAAATCCGCAGGAATGATAGAAGACAAGGATATCCGGATTAATGGCCTTCACCATGTCCACAAGCCGGGTGAGCCTTGGCTTCAGCCACCTGCAGTACAGCTCTTCGCTCATCATGATCGTCTGCTGCATGCCGATATCGTCCCCGAAATAAATCACGTCAACCCCCGCTTCCGCATAGGAACGCGCCCGTATCATGGAGATTTCCAGAACCTTATCCAGAAGGAATTCCGCGGTATCCTCTTCCGCCATCATATCACAGAACAGGTTTTCCATCCCCCTTAAATACCATGCCGTTTCCCATATCGTGGTCTGCATGTTCCCGACCGCTATCAGATCCCGTTTTTTTAAAGCATCCGCCTGCTCCTTCTGATGGGCATTCTCCCCATGGGCAAAATCCGGGAAAGGGTATTTCTGCAAATCCTCCAGATCCTCCGCATCCTCCAGGGGGTGGCGCATGTAGGTCATATGCATGCTGTTGGGGGATTTTTCATGGCCTACGCCCCAGGTATCAATATCCGCGCCGTCGGCAAGAGGCCTCTGGTAGAATTTACGATACTGCTCCACATCATGTCCGGGAAGCCTTATGTCCTCCACCATGCGCCATGGGAAACTGAAATATTCCTGGTAATCCCCCGCCCCCAGCTCCTTTTGCACCCTTTCGATCAAATAGGGACATAAACTGAATTCCACAGGAACCCACTCATACCCGGTGCGTCTGAGCAATGATAAAAAATTTTCTCTGTTTGTCATTTTTTCTCCCATCCGCGCTTTCGCGCACGCTCAAGTCAGGAAGGCAGAAAGGACTTTCCTTCAGCCTTTCCTTATGTTTCCTCCGTCAGTTCCGGTCTTTCCTTTTTCATATTCCGGTACTGCGCCGGCGTCATTCCCGTATGCTTTTTAAAAATACGGCAGAAATACTGGGGACTGTTGAATCCGGTGAGAGAAGCCACCTGGGTAATATCTTTTTCCCAGTCCCATAAAAGCTCCTTTGCCCTGGCAATGCGCAGCATGGTTATATATTGAGAGCAACTGATGCCGATGCTGTCCTCAAACGTCTTGCGCAGATACCGGGAGCTCATTCCCAATTCGCGGGACAGCTCCTCAATATTGATATCCTCCTCCAGCCTGCTGTGGATGCGATCCAGGGCTTCCCCCAGCTTCCCCTGGCGGCTGTCCGCCTGAAGCCGTTCCTTTTCCATGCTGCGGCTGAGCATGGCGTACAGCTGAAGCAGAGAAAAATCCAGCTGCGCTTCCTGATAATCGTCCTCCTGCCGTCTCTGATAATACCTGCCGATATTTTCAAGCAGACTGCACAATTCCCCGCAGTCCTGAAACACATAAAACGGCCGGTCATAATGGAAACAGGTGAGGGACTCCGGAATTTTCTCAGGAAGGGCCGTCCGGTAAATCAGCTGTGTGATGGCACAGGATTTGCTCACATCCACCATAAACAAATGCTTTTGGCCGGGATTGACAACAATGCAGCTTCCCCTTTTCAGGGGTACAATCCGTTCCTCCACCTCCATCATACAGCAGCCCGAATTGATATAATTGATCTCCACCTGAGGGTGGGCATGGCTGTCAAACCTGTAATTTGCAGGGAAACGTATTTTACGGATTGTCTGGATAAACGTACCATATCTTTCATCTGCCAGAAGTCCTGTCAATTCTTTTTCTACCGGATTCACTCTCTGCTATTCCTTTCTGTCCGGCCGGAAACTGCCCGGGATGCATGGAAGCTTTATGATGAGATACAGGGTGAGTATACGCTTCATCACAGCTGCAATTGGACAATCCGGCTGATACTTTTTCTACTATAACACTTTATTTTTCCTTAATCTTTTAAGAAACGGAACATTATTTTATATTTATTGTACTTTTCGGAACTAACAAGAAACCCCGGCATGCATTTTCTGCACACCAGGGAATGAATTATTCTTCCAAAAGCTTAATGATACTGCGCACACACTCCAAAACCGCCCCATCGTTTTCTTTGAGCTTTCCGATGACCACCTGCAGCATATCTCCGTAATAGTGGGATTTCCAGTCGTTCCAGTCAATACATTCATCCAGGCCGATGATCGACCATGCCAGGTCATGCGTATAGCCATAACGCCAGTTTATCGTATGAATACTCTCTCCGAAAGCAGGATCCGCCAGCCTTTTCACATCATTTATGCTGTCGTAAGCATCCCTGTTAAGGGAACCGGGAAGATATGTCCGGAACACTTCAGCAAAGTTATGGCTGTCAAACGTGTGCCACATAGTCTCCGCAAGCCGCTTCATCCGCACTTTTCTTCCTTCAGGCTCATCCGCTCCGAGGCTGTCGGGGCCATATGTACCAATTTTTTTCATATAACCGTCCCACATTCCTTCACGCAGACAATAATCCATCACACGCTCGATCCGTTTCAGGCCGTCCGCGAGTGTATATTTCGGCGCGACCCTGTCACCAATAAGATACAGCGAATCAATGCAGGCAGGGGTGACCGCCGGTTCGGGTGATTTCTGAGCACACCTGAAATCCGGACAGATGATTTCATCCCCGTCGTATCCTGTGATCACCGCAAACGGAACGCTGTTTCCCTTCAGCTTCGCTATGACAGGCTTATTCCTGTCTATGGAAGCAGAGATCCGTTCCATAAACACAGCCGTATCGGTAACGGCCTGATAATCATAGCCCGCAAAGCCAAACAGAAATTCGATGTTGTCCGCCGCTCCCCCATCGTAAAAATCATCCGCGTTAATCAGCCTCTCCATCTCACCGGGCACTCCGTCATAAGCACAGCGCAGCGAACTGTGGCCGCATATGGTGTCAAAGAGGAAAAAACATCTTTCCTGCATTGCATGAGGCTTGGTTGCACAGTTTCCGCAGCTGCTGCACTGCCCGTTCTCCCACTGGCTGCAGCGGGTCACTCCCTTATCCTCCTGCCTCATGCCCTCTAAATACATATAAACCGACGTGAAACAGTTAATAAAGGTAGTCGATGCAAAACCGGAAAAGGGAATCGTAAAGTCAAGCTTTGTCATGGTTCTTTTCCTCCTGACATAATATCATCTGCTCACAATTTTAATCCATTGTGCTGTTGTAAAATCATTCTACTATATTCCGGTACGGACAACAACTTATTGTTAAGGCATTCCCGGGAAAAACCTTTTTCTTCTTTATGCATATTGTATAACAGGATAAAAAACATCTGTATAAAGGAATTTACACTATGATAAAAATTATAATTTTATGTATAGCCGGCGCGCTCTTTATCGGGCTTGTTTTGTTTATGATCCTCCGGGTATTACGCGCCCGCCGTAATTCACCTTCAGAAAAGGAAAACGGCCTGCCGCCCCTGCTGAAGGAGGAACTTGAGGATGCCGGCTTTTCCTATGACCGGCATCAGGATATCTTCTGCTCCAATGTCAACTGCTGGCAGCGGAAAATGGGCTACTGCCGTCTTTATGATGAGGTTTCACCCGGCTTCCATATGGTCATGCATTGCGAACCGGTTGCTTTTTCTTATAATAACAAACGATGGCTGATCGAATTCTGGAAGGGCCAGTATGGCATAACTACCGGCGGTGAAATAGGTATTTATAACACGGAGAAAGAAGATATCACCGTGGAAGGCTTCACAGGCCCTTTTTATGAAAGCGTACAGGATAGTGAAATGCTTCCCATGAGTTTTACACTCCGCAAATATGAAAAGCCGCTGTTTTCGTGCAGCGCCGTCCACTGGTGGCTGACCGGCTTCCGGCCCGGAGAATTTTCTTTTCCGGACACACTCTCCATGGACGCCCGCATTCAATTTCCGGATTATGAAATGCAGAAGGCCTTCACAGACGCGCTCATTGACCTGGGCTACCAGTCCCACGAATATGCTGTCCGCGGCGATACTGTTATCCTCCATTATACCATGCCCCACAGTACACAGCCCATAACCCGGAATTCCTTTCCCGAGGCACTGATCCAGAAGACCAACCAGAACTACTGTAAGCTTTATAACGAAATAACAGGCAGTTATGAAAATACGCCCGACAAACTGGAATATCTGAAAAATATGGCTCCAAAGCTGTTTGAATTCTGTCTGCATTCCTTATATACTCGTGATTTTTACGAAGCCTTTTCCTGGATGCTCAACCTCATCCGTGACAACCGAATATCCGCTCCGGACAAAAGGAGGCAGCGCCATGTCCCGTCTTGACACAAAGCTTGATCAGCTCTTCACATATGCTCCGGTACTTTCCTATAAAAAGGACTCCAAATTCATTCTCATGAGCGACTGTCATCGCGGCCAGGGAAACTGGGGCGATAACTTTCTGCCGAACCAGAATGTTTTTTACGGAGCCCTGGAATATTACTATGATCATGGATTTACCTATATTGAGCTGGGAGACGGGGATGAGCTTTGGGAGAATCGTTCCATGAACGCAATCCTGCGCACCCACAGCCGTGTTTTCCGGCTTATGAACGCCTTTTACCGGCAAAAGCGGCTGTATATGTTATATGGAAACCATGATATCATAAAACGCAGGCAAAACCTGCTGAAGCCCGACTGCCGGAATTATTACTGCGACACCATAGAAAAAGAGGATTCCTTCCTCGATAAAATCCTTTACCACGAGGGACTGATTCTTCAAAGCGAGGAAGACAACAGCCAGCTGTTTCTCATCCACGGTCACCAGGGAAGCCTGCTGAACGATGAGCTGTGGCATCTCGGAAGATTTCTGGTCCGCTATGTGTGGCGGCCGCTGGAGCTTGTGGGGTTTAAGGCCCCTACCGGGGCAGGACGTTCCATGAAGCTGGTAGAAAAAATCGAAAAGGAGCTTTGCTCCTACGCACGAACAAACAGCAAGATCCTGATAGCCGGGCATACCCACCGACCTGTTTTCCCTCATCCGGGTGACTGTCCCTATTTCAACGACGGAAGCTGTGTACATCCCCAGTGCATTACCGGGCTTGAAATAGAAAATAATGCCCTTACCCTGGTAAAATGGTCGATTTCCGCCACACCGGAACGTCTTTTGTATATCGACAGACAGATTCTGGATGGGCCGGAGCCTATTGCCGCTTATGGGAGCTGTGGTATACGGGAAACGGAACCGAAATAAAACCGCCTGTTTTATGACATTCTAATCAGAATATCATAGAACAGGCGGCAGGCGCCGTTGAAGGAGATGGTCTTTTCTGTGGTTAACCTACAGCTCCATATCCTTGTAAACCAGCTTTCCCTTCCGATTCTGAGCGGCATTGCTCTCACCGATTTTATTCAGGTTTTCCACATATTCCTCATAATTGTCTATCATCTGGAAGTCGGAGAAGGCCTCCCTCTCCACGTTCATTCTCATCTCATAAGCACTTCCGTCCGCCTTGATGAAGTAAAAGAATATGTGGTTAAAATTATCCAGAAGACCGTCCTTATCCCTGTAGGAATACACCACCCGCTCATAATCCTTCTCTTTTCCCAGCCTGCTGACCAGATAATCCTCCGCCATCCGGTAAAGAGCGTCCTTCTTATCCTCCAGAACGGACACAGCGAGAGGTTCCCTATCCAAATCATCGGCTATGCTGTTCATGGCATGTATTAATTCCCCATTCCGGCTGTCCAGCAGGAAGTAATAATATTCGTGGCTCTGTATACTGAAATTCACATTATAAGAATTCCTGTCCCCGTCCGTATCCGGGTAATGATTCAATTCCATTCCCTCTCCGGTGATTCCATACAGCCTGTTAAGCCATTCTTTCCCCAGTTCTATGGCTTTTTCCTCCGTAATTCCGCCTTCTGCGGCAATTTCTTCCCTGGCCTCCCTGCGCTGCTCCTCATACTCCTGAGAGGTTCTCTGGGAAAGCACATAATCCCGTTTGGTCTGGAAATCGATAATCTGCAGCAGTTCTTCATCCGTCAGTTCTCTTTCAGGCAGATGAAAGACCGAGTTATCCTGTGCATAATAAAGCACATCCGCCAGGGTCTCATCCGCTGTCTTTTCCTGGCGCAGTTCGCTTTCAGGGAAAGTGCCCCCGGCATAGGCCTTCCGCAGTTCGGCGTCTCTTGCCTTCTCCTCCTGCGTATATTCCCGGGAGTAGGTGTCCGCATTCACAGTCTGGCTGTCCATCACGTTTTCCAGCTCCTTCTGCTCTTCCGCCGGCACCTGCTCCATTCTTTCCTGTACAAGGGAGCTGACCCAGGCCTTCACCGGTATGGCCGCCAGACATCCGGCTGCAATAATACCCGCTATAACGGCCGCTCTTCTTACCATAGATACTTTTTTTATTTTTGTTTTTCTGCGCATACGTTCGTATCCCTTCTCCACACTATCCCCGATCAACCGGTCCAGATCATCGGGCAATTCTATGCTGTTTAAGATTTCCTTTGGATCGAAAGGCTGCTTTGTATTCATATCTATTCCTCACTTCCTTCATGCATCCGCCGTTTTATTCCGCCGTCAGATAATTTTTCAGCTTCTCCTTCGCCCTGGAATGATATACCTTCACCGTTCCCAAAGGCATGTCCAGCAGCGCCGCTATTTCCTGAAGCTTGTAATCAAAGAAATACTTCTGGATAATGATAACCTTATATGGATAATCCAGCCGGTCTATGGCCTGGTATAAATCCATTTTTTCTTCCCGGGAAAGCGTTTCCTCCGCCGCCCGTTCCGCGGTGTCCCATTCCGGCTCCTGTACGTATTTCTTATTTTTCCGAAGCTCCCCAAGGGCACAATTGATAAGTATCCTTGTGATCCAGCTTTTGAAAAACTCCGGCTTTTTCAGTTTATCTATGGACTCCATGCTTTTTATAATACATTCCTGGACGGCATCACAGGCCAGCTCCTGGTTCCTCGTATACAAATAGGCGGTGCGGTACAAATATTCCTTATGGCTCAGCATCAGTTCCAGAAATGCATCCTTATCTCCGCGCTTTGCCTTTCTCACCAAAATTTCCAGTTCCATCTGTCTTTTCCTTTCCCTGCCAGGCAACGAAAATCTCTTTCGTTTTGCAATTGCACCATTTAGATGTTTTGGGACGGCAGAAGGTTACATTTTCCGCAGATTTTTTTTCGAAGGCAGTCAAAAAAAGGGAAAACCGCCGTCTCCGGCTGATTTCCCCTTTTCCAGCTGCCTGCCCGGAAAGAACGCCGCGGCTCCGCCTTCCGGCGGAGCATTCAGCAGTCTCCCGCATAGTAATTCACTATATGCAGATAATCCTTTCCATCGGCTATATCCAGCAATAAGGGCAGGCTGTTTCCGTTTTTCCTGTATGTTTCCCACAGTTTTTCCTGCAGTACATAATGCCTGACCAGGTTCTCTTCGTTTCCGGGAACACTGCTTTTCCCTTCATCAGAAAGGAGACGGATCTCCCCCCTGCACTCATTCACAGCATGTAAAAATTCCTTCATATTTAATATGGTAAGCTTCAGTTTCGCCATAAGAACTCCTTTCCGTGCATCCTCCATCTGCGCGCCCGGACAGTACTGCACTGCTATCCTTGTAATAACAGTATAGTGCAGTTTTTCTTATGACACTATTCCTTTACCGCCGTTTTATATCACTATCCCGCCATTGTTTCCGGTATTCCACAGGAGTCATCCCCATGGTTTCCCGGAATATCCTTCCGAAATAGCTGCTGCTGCCCAGCCCGCAGGCCTGCCCGATAGCAGTGACGGTTTCGCAGCCCTCTTCCAGCATAATGCAGGCCTTCTGTATGCGGTAATTCATCAGATACTCCACCGGCGTGGTCTGCAGGCAGTCCCGGAAAACCCGGAAGCATTCCCTTTCGCTGATAAAGGCGGCCTCAGCCACCTGCCGCACGGTTATTTTTTCCGGATAATGCTCGTAAATATACAAAAGCATCATCTTAATTTTACCGCTGATACGGCTGAGCTCTTTATTCCCCTGCTCCTGTTTTTCCGCTATTTTCAACAGCCCGCACCACATGTCCGAAAGCGCGGAACGCAGGCGGAGCTCATAGGCATAATCCGTCTCCTGGATTTCAAAGGATTTACGCAGCGCTTCCAGGATGGGCTCATGCTCCGGATTGCCTGGATACAGCCCGATGATTTCTATCCGGGACGCGGTGGTCAGGGGCGCCACGTATTTCTGCTCAATTGCGCTTCCCTTCTGTCCGCTGATTAAAACAGGATCAAACAGATGCAGAAATGAGGTTACCTTCCGGCAGCTTTCCCCCGCTCTTGTCATATGAAGGGTGTTGGAGTTCACAAAGCCTCCCATTCCGGCAGAAAAAAGCTTTGTCCCCTGCGGAGTATAGTACGTAACCTCCCCCTGCGCCATATAAAATAATTCCACATCCTTGTGCCAGTGCCACGGAGCCTGCTTTCCTGCATATTTATCCAATTCCACAAAGGAAGCTATATGGGGAAATTCCGCCGAATACCCCGGCAGCTCCTCCTCCCGGCTTCCCGGCTTCAGCTTAATACCATGTATTACCTTCAAGGTATCCTCCCTCTATTGCCTTCCTGTTTACATACTCCACAAACGCCTCCACCTTCTCCATATCCGGATTATCCGGAAGAAGGCTTTCCCGGGAAGCTTTTTCCATTCTCTTTTCATAGGCCTCCAGAATATCATAAAATTCCGGGGTAAAGGTTTTATCCTCCCGCTGGAAGCCGCCGCTTCTTATCTTCCGAAGCAAATCCAGCTCCTGTCTCCTGCAGGTGTTGATTTCCCCCTTTTCCAGGATATCCACAGCCATCATGAACAGACGGATCAAATGCATGGCGTGCTTGTTTAAATGGTTATCATCCTTTTTCCGGTTGCGTTTCCCTATTTTATCATAGTCCCTGACTACATTATGCATCACGGCCCACATATTCTCATAATCCCGCAGGGGCATATGGCGGTAATCGGCATCCACAAATATTTCCGTTTCCAGCTCAGGGTTTTCCGCTTTGTCTATATACAAACGAATGCTTCCCCTGTCAAAATTACCATAGCGGCGTTCAAAATCCTCCAGGGCATTCCTGACAGAATTCAGGATATGTTTTTCCCTTTCCCTCTGGGGCACGGCATCCCTGGCAATGGCATTCTGCAGGCGCCTGAGCTGCGCGCCCGCATAGCCGCCGAAGGACTTTGCCGCCCTCTTGGACAGAAATAATCCTTTCTGATCCAGAAGCTCCTGTCCCAGTTTGGTTTTTATCAGATACTGTTCCTCTTCCAGCCCCAATATTTCACAGGTATTGGGGTTGCACTCCAGCAGCAGCTTCACCATCTTATTAAAGGAATAAATCACCGTGTCCGTTTTATCATCCTCATACTGTTCAAACTCCGTCAGTCCCAGAAGATCCGAAGTCATATTCAGGGTTATCCCCCTGAAATCAATATCGCTGTTTTCCTGAAATGTCCCGTAGGCATAGCTCCCGCCCAGGCCAAGGAGGATAATTCTTTTCCCCAGCCTTTCTTCCTTCCGTAAAAAATCATACTGTCCGGTATTCATCAGGGCTTTAAAATCCTTCATACTCACACACCATCTCCATAGCCGTTTTTTCCCAGTCAAACAGACACTGGGGATTGCCGTTCACCGTACTGATATCCTTGAGTACCAGTTCAAAAGAGCACCGGTTCCTCCTGCATGCGGAAAGGATACGGGACAGTTCCCGGCGCACTTCCTCCTTATCCGTCTTTCCCAGAGAAAGCTGGGAAGGATTAGGCTTGCTGGATATCACATATCTGGTGCCGATGCGCTCCGCCGCCGCGTCCACATCCGCCCAGGGGGTGATGGATATCTTCCGCAGATTGGGAATCTGTTCCAGGATATCTATTTTCTGATCCAGCGGTTCACAGCATCCGTAATAGACATAGCCGAAGGGTTCCATGGCCTCCTTCATATATTGGATATCAAATTCCTCATGCATCTGCGGGGAAACCGCCGCAAAAATCTGGGCAAGGCCCCGTCCCCATACCTTTTTCGGATTATTATGGACCAGATCCCCCGGTTCCTTCGGCATGCCGGAGGTCAGCGCGGAGGCACAGTGGCAGTACATGGCATCCATGTCTATCAGGTTCAGCCGTTCATATTGTTTTACCGTATTCAGAAAAATATCCGTCAGTTTTCGGGCCAGCCCATGCATGAAATCCGGATCATCCACCAGGCCGAACAACAGATCATCAGCGCCCATCAGCGTGGCAATAGTATCCCAGGTCTTGCATCCCAGGCCATATCCCGTAGCTTCGCCCACGATCTTCACAGGAAGGATATCCCCGACGGCTTCCCCCACCTTTTCCCATTGTCTGGCTGTTTCCTCCCTGTCATAGGTAATGACCGGATCATGGAGCATCTCCAGGCCCGCTTCCTGAAAAACATTATGATATTTGTGGGAACTGATCTGCCCTCCTTCAATCAGTTCTTCTTCCACTTCCACGCCGATTCCGGTGGAATGGATTATTTTTTCCACAGCAATATAATTCGGCAGTGCCATATCTGCGGGCATATGCTTCCATTGGTAGAGACTTCTTCTGAGCCGTCCTTCCAGCCTTCTGAAATCTTCGTCTTCACACCTCAGGGTGAGTTCTTCCCCAATTGCCATTTCACCCCAGGGGATTTCATCTATCAAAACAATAGGACGTATCATCTGCAGATCATTTACTGCCGTATGCAGCCTGATTTTTTCCCTGTTTTGGTCACTGTTTGCCGCCTGGGCGTATTCTGCCGCCAGCTCCCTGATAATATGGATGTCCTTCATTGCATACCCTCCCTTGCATTCTTCGGTTACTTGTATTATAGTGGCATAAAAGGGCCGGATATAGGATATTTTTGCCGTATTTTTTGTATAATATTGCTCTCAGGAAAGGCAGTGGCTTCTATGCGTGATTATATCAGCCACGTGGCGCCCTTCCTCAGTGATTTCGCAGAGGAAACACTGATGGTAAGCGACGCCATGGGATATGAATCGAACCCGGATTTCTTAATCGACCGGAGTAATTTTAATAATAACCTGATTATGTATGTATTATCAGGCTGCCTCGTTGCGGAGCAGTACGGGGAAACCCACGAGATCCTGCCCGGCCACGGCATCCTGATGGATTTGAGGGATACCCATAAATATTATTTCAAGGAAAAGGGTCATTCGGAAATCATATGGCTTCACTTCAGGGGAATCCCTGTTGACGCGGTTATCAACCACCTGCATACAGGGAATATGCTTCCCCTGCGATTTGAAGATGCGTCCTTTGAGGAGCATTTTGCCGCCCTGTACAGACTGGCTGCCGCAAAACAACTTCCTGATGAATTTGACTTTTCCTGCGCCATTTATTCCCTTCTCATGCATGTATGCAAAACGGCGCGCATCAATGAGCCTGACGGAATGGACAGCTTTGCGCTCGCCGCTTCCCGCTATATTTACGCCCATCTGGATGAACCGGCAGGCCTGGATGCCTTTGCCGGCCATATGAAGATGAGCAAATACCATTTCTGCCGCAGGTTCCGGCAGGAATTTCAGTGTACCCCGCTGGAATATATCCAACGGCAGAAAATCAATAAGGCAAAGCGGCTGCTGATATATACCCGGCTGTCCATTGCGGAAATTGCCTGTCAGCTGTCTTTTTATGACCAAAGCCACTTCAGCCGGGTGTTTACACAGCTGACAGGCGTATCTCCGGGGAAATTCAGGAAAGGGTAAAACCTAATCGGCGGAGCCCTTTTCTTTTACGTCTTCGCTGACCGATCCGGTTTTCCCTGCTCCCTGATCCAGATCGATAATCCGGGTCGCCACACGGCTTCCGAACCGCTCGTCATGTTCTACGAAAACAAGGGTGGGGCCGGATGCCAGGATAGCCTTTTCAAGCTGTTCCCGGAAATAGATATCCATGAAATTCAACGGTTCATCCAACAGCAGGATGTCACTTTCTTCCGACAGGGCTCTTGCCACATCCACCTTGCGTTTCTCACCGCTGCTGTAAGTCTGCAGAGGCCGTTTCTGCATTTCATCGGGAATATCCAGGCGGCTGCAAAAGGAAAGGAATCGTTTCCACTGCCCGTCATCCCGGATCCATTCCCTGGGGCTGCCCTCCTTCCACAGCGGCTCCTGGTAAAAACAGGATATGGCAATCTCCTCCGCCGCCTTCCTTGCCTCTGTTTCCAACTCCCCTTTTATCAGCCGCAGCAGGGTACTCTTCCCGCAGCCATTGGAACCTCTTATCCATATCCGTTCCCCACGGAAAATCTCCATGGAAAAATGATGGAATAAGGGTACGCCGTCATATCCGAAGGTAAGCTTTTCAAGCTGCAGCACCGGCAGGTCCTTATCCGTTCCGCTCCCATCCGTATCCTTATACAGATACAGCGGAGGAACCGTTTCATAATTTTTCAAAAGCTCCTTTTTTTCAGCGATCGCTTCCCTGGCCTCCTGCTCCGCATTTTTGGCCTGACGCATGAATTTGGCCGCTCGGGAAGTGTTTCCCCGGTTATTCGTGGGGTACGGATTCTTCTCCTTTTCTGCCGCCGCAGCCCAATTCCGCCGGACAACAGCGCCTTTCTCAAGTACTTTTATTTCCTTTTCCAGACGTATTTTCGTACGCCGTTCAAACGCTTCTTTTTTCTCCGTATTTTCCTTCCAGCCGGAATAGTTTCCTTTTTCCAGGGTAATGTCGGTCTTATTGATCGCCAGAATATGATCCGCTGTTTCATCCAGGAACTGCCTGTCGTGGGACACAGCGAGAAAGCCTTTTTTCTGCTTCAGATAATGTGCGATGGCCTGCTTTCCCCGGATATCCAGGTGGTTTGTCGGCTCATCCAGCAATACAAAGGCATTGGGGCGTAAAAACAGGGCCAGCATGAGCAGCTTGCTCTTCTCCCCGCCGGAAAGCACTCTGAAATCCCGGTCCAGCAGTTCCTCCGGCAGCCCCATACGATACAGCTCCCGGCAAATCCGCGCTTCCAGCTCATAGCCTCCCTCTTCCCTGTATTTTTCCTGAATGGCGGCGCAGCGCTCTATTTCTTCTTTGTCCGGATGTTCGGGAAACGCTTCCATAGCATCCTCCATCGTCTTAAAACCACCTATGATTTCTTTCAATACATCCCCCGTTTTCTCATAAGCTGTTTCGAAATGATAGGGATAGTACTCCATGGAAACGCCTTTTATAAGCTTTCCCTGTGTCGGTTCCAGCTCCCCTTCCAGGAGTTTTAAAAAAGTGGTCTTGCCCCGTCCGTTTCTTCCGGTCAGTCCAAGTCTCCAGTCTGTGTCCAGTATCAGGTTAACCCGTTCGAATACTGGGTTATAGTAAGGTTCATAATAAAAACTCATCTCGTTTACTAATATTTTCGACATAAACAGCCTCCTCTTCTCTCCGGCGGCTGTTACGGCTCAGATTACAGCAGTCTGTTATCCGCCGCAAGGCTTACCGGAGTGCCATACTTAAGCACCATTTCCGTTTTCTCCCATCTCGTACAAATAATCATTCTAATCCCTCCGTTCTCCCGCCTGCGGCGGTATCCTTTTGGTATAACCTCTGTGCTGAAGAATTTACACCATAATCCTTTCGGGCAACAAAAAAAGAGCCTGAGACAGCCTGTGTGCATCCGCCGCGGCATAAATACCGCAGCCTCATGTCATCTGCCGCAGCAGATACCATACACACAGAAAAGAAACCTGCGGGCATACCGCAGCCAGGCGCAGAAAAGACCGTCCGTACCGCACAAAAAGCCGCCTTTCCGGGAGATATGCTTCCTCACAAAGCACCCTCACCGGAAAAGCAAAACCATCTGTATCAGTTACCGAACAGTCTTATTTACGCAATCTCATTTCTGTCTCAACCTCTTATATACTTTTACTGCCTTACAGGGTGAGTATAGCCGTTCTTTGGCTGTCTGTCAAGCATCTGTTATCAACACTGGCAGCATAAGTGCACGGGATAATCCCTCTACTCAGCCTTACTTAATCCATCACCCAGGCCATATATATCTTTCTCTTCCCCACATACGCCTTCCCAACAGATCTTGTCTTCAAATTCCAATTCTATAATGGTATCCAGCATATCGCGGGAATCGATGGGAACCCTTATTTCCATGCTGTCTCCGTCCTCAGTAAGCTCCGCATTACAGACATTCAGAGGATGCCATGAAACCAGTTTATTGTCCGGTACGGAAATTTTTATGGTATCCTGCTGCCATTCGATGATATGAACATACACCCTGTTTCCGCAATAGGTCGTTCCTCCCCAGCTTCCCGGGATCACCGGGCCCCCTCTCGTACCATAGACAGTCTTGCCATATTTCTGAAGCCAGTCGCCAAGCTGTTTCAGACGTTCTACCTGCTCAGGTTCCATATCCCCGTCTCCGGTTGGCCCGACATTAAGCAGATAGTTACCATCCCTGACAACAATAGCTATCAAATTATGGACCAGTTCCCGCAGGGATAATACCGGCCTGCCTGGAATATATCCCCAGGAATCTGCTATACAATCATTGGAATCCCATGGCTTATCCGTACGGATATCGTCAATGCGGCGTTCTCTTACATGGAAATCCCCCTCCCAGCCAAACCGGTTGTTAATCATAATATCCGGCTGAAGACTGCGTATCTCATTAATCACTTTTTCGGATTCCCAGAAATAATTATCTTTCATATATTCGCTGGTCTCCCATCCCTGCCTGCGGAACCATCCCTGTTCCGGGGACCAGCTCATACCTCCTAATGCCAGCCATTCTCCGTCAAACCACAGCAAATCGATCTTTCCGTAATTGGTCATCAGTTCCATAAGCTGATCATGGCATTGTTTTTTCAGCTCCAGGGCATTTTCCCAGAAAAGGCTGGGCATAAAATAGCCCGGAAACCGCCAGTCAAGCGGCGAATAATAAAATCCCACCTTAAGCCCTTCCTCCCGGCAGGCTTCCACATACTCCTTTACGAAATCACGGTGTGCAGCACTGTTCATGGCATTGAACCTGCTGCATTTGCTGTCAAACAAACAAAAACCGTCATGATGCCGTGTTGTCAGTACCATATATTTCATCCCTGTATTTTTGGCAGCCTTTGCCCATGCACGGGCATCGAATTTACCGGCTTCAAAATCTCCTGCCAGTTTCTCATACTCCCTGACATCCAGGCTTTCACTGAATAAAACCCACTCCCCTTTTTCCAACATGGAATACAGCCCCCAGTGGATAAACATGCCAAATTTGGCATCCCGAAACCACTGCATTTTTCTTTCATCCTGTCTATGCACCTTTTCCGGCACATATGTTTCCCGTGCCCGCTCAAAAGACTTCATTTCCTCAATTGTTTTCATTCATTTCTCCTTTTCAAAATACCCTGTCAGCCTTTAACCGCCCCAACCGATATTCCCTTGATAAAATATTTCTGCATAAAGGGGAATACCACCAGAATCGGCAGCAGGCCCACAATAGCAATTGCCATCCGGACGGTTTCCTGCGGAATCCCTCCTCCGATACTGGACAGGTTGATATTGCTGTTCGCATTTTTGGACAGAAATTCAATATTTTTTATCATGTTATTCAAAAGCTGCTGTACACTGAACAGCTTTGAATCCGTCACATAATACAGCCCGTTCATCCAGTCATTCCAATATCCGAGACCTATAAACAGGCCTATTGTCGCAATAATAGGTTTGCAGAGCGGCAGTGCTACCTGACCGAAAATACGGAATTCCGTAGCGCCGTCAATCTGAGCCGCTTCACTCAATGCGGCAGGCATATTGGACTGAATATAAGTACGGGCAAGAATAACGTTAAAGGCATTCATTAAAAGTGCCGGTATAATCAATGCGCCCACCGTATTTTTCATATGCAGATAACGGGTGTACATGATATAGGTGGGTACCAGCCCTCCATTGAACAGCATGGTAAAGAACAGGTAAAATGCAAGAAACGTCCTGCCTGGAAATTCCTGGTGTGCCAGGACATAACCATAAAGCAGCGTCATCATCGCTCCTGTGACTGTACCGATGGCAGTCACCATAAGTGTAACACCATATGCCCGGAAAATCTGCCCCTTTTCATTCCATATGTACCGATATGCTTCCAGGCTGAATTCCTTCGGCCAGAATGAATAGCCATACATTACTATCTCATTATTGCTGGTAACAGATGCCATTAGCAGCAGAATCAGCGGTATGACCATAACCAGTGATATTAGCGTCATCACTATTGTCAGTATTAACTGATACCGTCTTTCTTTATTTCCAACCATATTTCCCTCCTGATTAAAATAATGCATTCTCAGCGCTGTATTTTCTGGTAATGTAATTGGCTGCCAGCACCAGAATAAATCCTACAAGCGACTGATATACGCATGCCGCAGATGACATGCTGATATCCCCCAGTTCGATCAAACCGCGATACACATAGGTATCTATTGTATTGGTAGCATTAATCAATGCTCCCGAATTCATCGGCACCTGATAAAACAATCCGAAATCCGAATAAAAAATTCTCCCAATACTCATAAGAGTCAATGTAATCACTGTCGATTTCAGAAGAGGCAGAGTGATAAACCGGATTTTGCTCCATCTGGTGGCGCCGTCAATCTCCGCCGCCTCATACATTTCCTGATCGATTCCCAGTATTGCCGCAAGATAGATAATCGAAGAATATCCCGCCCCTTTCCAGCAGTTGATAAAAATCAAAATTCCCGGCCAGTATTTTGGCTCTGTGTAAAAGGAAACCGGTTCCTTCCCTGCCGACGCCAGGCTTCCGTTAATAAATCCCGTACGTCCGCTCAGGAATGCATAGGCAAGATAGCTGACAATGATGATAGAAATCAACGATGGAATCAGCACACAGGATTGAAAAAGTTTTACCTTTGACTTGCTGCGGATTTCACTCAGAAGAATGGCAATCAAAATCGCCGTAAAGGTATTGACCGCAATGAATGCCACATTGTAAAAAATTGTATTTCTTGTGACCAGCAGTGCATCCGGCGCTTTGAACAGGTACTCAAAGTTGGAAAACCCCGCCCAGTCGCTTTTCAGGATACCCTTTGCAAAATTCAGGTTTTTAAAAGCGATCACAATACCAAACATGGGTATGTAATTATTAATCAATAGATATAAGAATCCCGGCATTACCATGATATAGAGCGGCAATGCCTTGCGGAAAGCCTTTCTTTTTTTACTATTCATATTTATGTTTCCCTCCGGTAAAGAATAAGCAGCCAATCAATAACGATATTAATCGACTGCTTATAAGCATTACTGTTTACTTTTTCTCAGCTAACCAGGCATCTGCCTGTGTCTGCATTTCAGAAATAACATTCTCAATCCCGGCTGCTTTCAGTTCTGCATTAAATGCCTTCAGAGAATCTGCCGGTTCTGCGTCACCATTCTCAATAATCGCCTTGTATTTTTCTGTAACGTTGCTTATTGCCGTAATTTCATTTTTCACTTTTGTTGTATCAAAGATGAATCCATACAGCGGAGAAAGCGCCGCCGTATCATTAAACTCGGAATATTTTGCGAATACATCCTCCGGATCTGTCTCCCATGCATATCCGACCGCCGCATTTCCGGAAAGCCACATTTCATTGCCCCAGCCCACATTGGAACCATTAATTCCTTCCGGATAACCGGCAATCCCTTTTGCCTCATCCTTTACTTCATAATCCACGCCTTCAATTCCATAACGGAACAGGTTCTGGAAATCTGCGTTGGTATACAGAAGATTCAGTACTGCCAGTGCCTTCTGGGGATGTTCACACTGTCCTGCAACCACCCACTCTATAAAATTGACAGATTCCGTGGACAGCGACTTCTCCGTTATCGGAATCGCAGCAATGTCCATGCCTGTATTCATGGTCTCCTGTGTTACAATACCCGGATGATAATTGCCGAAGTATCCAAATGCATTTCCAGCTTTCAGAATATCCTGCCTGGGTGTGCTGTTTGTGGTGGAATCAGGCATAAAGTATCCCTTTTTATTCCATTCATAAGCCGCCTCCGCCATTGCCCTGTATTGTTCCGTATCATAAGTATTTATGATCGTCACGCCGTCCGAAGGATCATCTTTCATATCCACACCAACGCCTGCGGCAATCACATCGAACTGTCCTTTCACATAATTCAGGAAGCATCCGCTTGTAAGGTCTGACGGAATCAGCGGATACATATCCGGATGCAGTTCATGCACCTTGCTTATTACCTTCTCCACATCCTCCATAGTCTTGATATCCTCCGCCTGAAAACCGGTCTCATCCAGAATGTCTTTCCTGCAGATAAGGCCTGCCTGTGCAGCCATATCACGGTAATTCGGAAGGCCATACAACGCTCCGTCAAAATAGCAGGCGTTAATGTATCTCTCCATCGTCCGATAAGCTTCCGGTGCATAAACTTTTATATCCTCCGAAATATCATACAGCTGGCCTCTTTGCCCGGCTTCTCTGATACCGCCGATACCCATGAAGATATCCAGCTTTTCCCCGCTGGACAGCATCAGATTCAACTGATCTCCATAAGCCCCCCACTCAATAATCTGCAGCTTCACCTTGGCATCGGCTTCCTGGGCAATCATTTCATTCATTGCATCCTCTACCTCCTGCAGACTGGCGGGGGAAGCGTTGGAACCAGGCCATACCATAAGGATTTCCGACATTTCTCCGTCCTTTAAAACAGCATCCGCCGCATTTGCTTCCTGATTCGCTTCCTCTCCGGTTACCGTTTCAGCCGCCGGTTTATCGCTTCCGGAATTTGCGGAAGAGTTTCCACAGCCCGTTAATGCAGATACTGCCATGGAAGCTGCCAGTAATATTGTGATTAATTTCCTTTTCATATTCATCCTCCCAGTTTTCATTTGCAACAGCCGCTCTTGCTTTGACATATTAATCATAAGTTCCGGGCCGCATTTTTTCAATTTCAATATCGATGCGTTTCATAACAAAATCGACTTTTATGGTAAATAAAAAAGCATCTGCACCCATCAGTCACAAATGCTTTTCCCTCATTATTCCCTCTCATGCCTGGCGCGGTATTCTCTTGGCGTCAGAGAAGTCAGTTTCTTAAAGACCTTGGCAAAATAAGCCGGTGAGTCATAACCTATCTGTGCACTGATATCCGCTATGGAAAGATTTGTCTCCCTCAGCAGCTTCTTTGCCATAATAATCCGGTATCTCTGTATATATTCCATCAGGGTATAGCCTGTACTTTTTTTAAATTCCCGGTTTATGTAATCTCCATTCATATGCACAAGCGATTCAATATTCCTGTACGTAATAATTTCGTTATAATGCGCTTCCAGATATCCCCTGACACATTTTACAGGATCTGAAATTTCCCTGTCCTTTTCCTTATCCGAAACAGCTGATGCCGCCATATTTTCCTCAGCCCGCTCAATCGCGGATCTTACCACGCTCTCCAGCTCTTCAAATGCTACCGGCTTAAGCAGATATTGATAAACTCCAAGAGAAATGGCACTCCGTGCGTAATTAAAATCCGGATACCCGGTCAAAATGATGCAGATAACCTCAGGATACATGTCCTGCATCCATTTTATCAGTTCAAGCCCGCTTTCCCCGGGCATTTCTATATCACAGATCATTATATCAATTTCTGACGAAGCCAGTATATCTCTCGCTTCATCCGCATTATAGGCCACAAAAATTTTCTGTATCCCTTCCTTTTTCCAGTCAATGGCTTTCTCCATAATCTGTATCATTGTTAATTCATCATCTACCAGAAGTAAATTCATTTTCCGATTCCCCATTCCATATCATAAGCGGCAGCAGCAAGGTAACCACCGTATTCCCAGGCACACTCTCTATCCGCATATCTGCAGTCTCTCCAAAAAACACGCGGATTCTTTCCTTCACGTTCTGGATTCCGATATGTTCGCCGCCCTTTTCAATTGATTCATTCCTTTCCAGTTTTTCCAGAATTTCCTGTTTGAAACCTATTCCATTATCCTTAACCGTAATCTGCATTTTCTCCGTTTCCACAGTTGTAACTGCCACTTCAATCTGAAGAAGAGGGACCCGCATAATGTTATGCTTCAGGCTGTTTTCAAAAAATGTCTGGATCAGAAGCGGCAGTACCGCCTGCTTTTCCAGCCCCGGCTCTACGAAAATCTTCGCCTCAAACCTGTCCTGATACCGGTATCTCTGGATTTCCATATAGCTGTCCAGGCATTTCAGTTCTTCTCCCAGCAGGACAAAGGTCCCTTTCTGCCCCAGAAGATAGCGGAAGTACCTTCCGCAGGCAAGCGCAAGCTTCTGAATGGATGCACAGTCCTTCATCTGCGCCATACCATAAAACAGATTCAGTATATTGGTATAAAAATGGGGCTTTATCTGGATTCTCAGATAGTTGCTGTTGATCCTCTGTTTTTCCAGTTCTTTCTCATAAACCTGTATTTTTAAATGCTCAATCTGATCCGCCATAGAGTTATATGTCTGATACAGATTATCAATCTGTGAATTATCATTTACGACCGGAAGCCTCACATCCATATCTCCGCCGCTGTAATTTTCCATTGTTGTCCGCAGCAGTTCCAGCGGTTCGAATACATTTCTGCTCTGCCTCCCCAAAACCATAAAAATCAGAAGAACGGCAAACAGCATGGCTCCCATCAGAATAAGCACACCCGTTCCCTTACTGCTGTACAGCCTTGCACTCCCGACTGTCACACGGATTCCCACATTTGTATAATCCAGAACCTTATCGTAGGAAATTGTCGCCTCTCTGTGAGGAGTACCTTTCTGTGCAACTGTATTTCCGGCATTGTCCACCATTTCCAGGACCCAGTTTTCTTCCTTGTCATACAGTCCTTCTAATATATGGTTTATCGAATACAAGCTTCCTATATAACCATTTTCCATATGGTAAATCTTCAGAAGACAGGGCGTATCCTGCACATACAGCACATTCCATTTATCTGCGCTGGCAATCATATTATTGGAAATATAAGCAAGTACATTTTCTTTTATACTCTGCCACCGCAAATAGGAGGTATCTTTTTCATCCACGGAAAAATAAATATTTCTTTCCGGGACGCAGACAAAGGTCGTGAGCTCATATCCCTGCCGTGAATTCATATTGGCAATCTGGGATCGCAGCTGCAGTTTTGCCGTTTCTACAGTAAGCTTATCATCCGAACTGCACAGCTGTCCATATAAGGAGCCGGTTTCAATACTCACAAAGCTTAACATCATCCTTGAGGTTTCATTCAGCTTGTTTTCCCAGAACAATCCATAGCTGTCAATCGTATTCTCAAACAACTCCTGCGCCCGCTTCCCATCTTTATGAATCAGAAATAAACTGCTTATCTCTATAATTAAAATAGCGGCGGCCATTACCGTCCCCATTGACCAAAGCACCTTTTTAAAAATGGATCTTTTACGTTCTTTCCGCATACGATATCCTTCTTACTGAAATTCATTTTATAACATAATATCTCTATTATCAGATGAATTCAAGGAAATCCGGCCACTATCCTTTTCCGGCACCAAAAAGAGCCTGAAACAGGCCGTATGCAACTGCTGAAGCATAATCTTATCCGCATTCGCACACTCTTATTCCTGTTTCAGACTCTTGTTTCTGCCGGCTTACAAGATAAATACAGCCATTTTTATGCCGCCCGTCAGGCGCCCTGTCCGGCCTCCTGCTCCGTATCCTGCTCCCGGCTCCATTTCTTGCGTTCCACCATCCTGCCCATAAGGAAAGCGATGATTCCCACACCTATGGCTGTCTGGACACAAAACAGAAGACTCTCTATTTCACCGGGGATCTCCCCATTCAGAGCGGTTTCAAAAACCGGTGTGAACCAGGGTTCGTAATCTCCTGCAATCTCCTCGATTTTCTGGCTCCCCGCATCATCGGAACCGCCGAATTCCGCCCCTTTTAAGGCAAAGGGAGGGATTACTACTATTAAAATTGCAAGAACGATCAGTACAATCGCTATCTTGGTATCCTTTTTCATTTTTACTCCTGTCTGCACGCTTCTGCGTGCGCCTTTATCCTATGCTTTGAAAAAGCCGATGGATTTCAATTCCGGCTTCGCATAATTTTCCAGCGCCATCATGATCAATACGGTCAGAATCCCTTCCACAACAGCCAGAGGCAGCTGTGTTGGCGCAAATATCCCCAAAAATTCCAGTGCGGATGCAAACACGCCGCCGTGGGTGCTGGGGAAGGCCAATGCCAGCTGGATGCTGGTCACGCAATAGGTAAAAAGGTCGCCCAGGAAGGCCGCCAGAAAAATGCCGGCCATCTTGTTTACCTTACATTTACGGCACAGAAGGTATATCCCGTATGCCACAAAGGGGCCTGCTATCGCCATGGAAAAGGTATTGGCCCCCAGAGTGGTCAGGCCGCCGTGGGCCAGAAGGATTGCCTGGAATAAAAGGACAATGATTCCCAGTATACTCACCGTGCTTGGCCCGAACAAAATGGCCCCCAGCCCCGTCCCCGTCATATGGGAGCAGCTTCCCGTCACCGACGGGATTTTCAGTGCGGACAGTACAAATATGTATGCGCCCGCCATAGCCAGCATGGTAATGGCTTTTCTGTTCTCCTGAAACTGTTTTCTGATATTGAAAAAACCCTTTACCAGAAAAGGCAGGCAGATAACGCCCCACGCGATACAGTATCCCACAGGGAGATACCCCTCCATAATATGCATGGCGTTTGCTGCCGGGTATATCGCAAAGGATACCGCAAATGCGATACTCAGTTTCAGCACCTTCTTTTGTTTCTCTGTCATATCAGCTCTCCTCTCTCATTCCGGCAGTCTGCAATTCTCTGCGCTGCCTGCTGTGGTGTTGCCGGATAATTTCCATCATCCGCCGCCAGCCCCTTTTGTATCAGGGCTTCCCAGATCACCATGATGGAAGGCTTCTTCAAATGCGCCTGTTCCATCACGTCAGTCTGCATAAATATTTCAGCCGGCGTTCCGTCCGCAATCATATTCCCGTCACAAAAGACAAGAATCCTGTCCGCAAAACGCCAGGCGAAATCCACATCATGGGTTGCTATCAGCATCGTTTTCCCATCTTCATGAAGCTTGTTCAAAATATCCTCCACCTTTTGGGCATTCACCGGATCCAGGGCCGCCATGGGTTCGTCAAAAATAAGCAGTTCCGGTTCCATCGCCAGAATATCGGCAATGCTTACCCGTTTCTTTTCCCCGCCGCTGAGATAATGGGGCGCCCGTTTCTGCAGTTCTTCCAGCTGCAGATAGGAAACGGCGCTGTCCACCCGTCTGATAACCTCCGCCCTGTCCAGCCCCAGGTTCATAGGCCCGAAGGAAATTTCCGCGCGTACATTGGAGGCGATGATCTGGCTGTCCGCATCCTGAAACACAAAGCCCACCTGTCTGCGCAGCAGTCCCATGTCCTTTTTCCCGATTTTCCGTCCGTTCAGGAAAATTTCTCCTGCATCCGGCTTTAAAACCCCGTTCAGATTCAGGAAAAAAGTGGATTTTCCCGCTCCGTTAGAGCCCATCACCGCTATCTTTTCTCCATGGCGGACGGTGAGGCTGATATTCTTTAATACGGGTTCTTCCTCGTAGGTAAAGGACAAATCCTTCACCTTCAGTAATTCCTCTTCCCTCATCCGTTCCCTTTCCCGGCCGCTGTTCCCGGCCTTTTGTCCTCTGTACCGGCCGTCTCATTCCATCCGGCAATCCGAAAGCATACCTGAATTCTTACAGCACACATCCCAGCACGATTACCGTCAGAAGGTAAACCCCCGTAAATACCAGCTGGCCCGGGGCCGGGGCCGTTTCCTCCGTAAGGAATTCCAACCGTCCCTCATATCCCCTGGAAAGCAAGGCGTCGTAATAGGTTCCCGCCTTTTTCAGGGACACCAGGAACAAATTCCCGGCAACCAGTGCAAAGCTCCTGCAGGACTGCCGGAAGGTTACATATCCAAAACGGGCCTTTGCCGCTGTCTGCATCTGATCCGCGGCATCGATCAAGATAAAAATATACCGGTATATCAGGTTCATCAGCTCCACCAGCAGGGAAGGCAGGTGAAGCTTCTGCAGAACGAGCACCAGCTGATTGACCGGCGTGGACAGGGACAGCATATACAACGCGCTGATTCCCGCCATGGCTTTCAGGAATACGGCTCCCGCCAGCAGAAGGCTGCTGCGGTAAAAACACAGATAAAAAAAGAATATGTGCAGATTCCAGTCCCCCACCGGGCTGCGGCCAAATTCCACCGCAATGGCAGCTCCGCTCATGATGACAAAAGCCAGAGGTACGGAAAGGAAATGCAGATAGGCCTTTCCCGGAATTTTCCCCTTTATCAGCGTCAGCAGACTCATGGTCAGCAGAACGAACAGGGAAACCGCCGGCTTATCAAGCGCTATGGTCAGGCACAGCGTCCCCACGGCCAGCAGCATCTTCAGCCCCGCATTCCAGCCGTTCATTCCTGAATGGTATGCATAATAATCAATTTTCATGTTCTCTTTTCCCTGTAAACGGCAAGACATAAAAAAAACTGCCTGTACCACAGATATCCCTTCCTGCGTGTACAAACAGCCGACACAAATAAGCTCCCCAAAGGAGCTCATTTCATAAGTACCTGTCCATCGCAGTTCTTATAAAGCCTGATAAAAAGGCAGGTCTTCTGACTTAAGCATTTTCGTATTTTCCGTCTTCCCGTTTACACAGTGACTGCCCTGCGGCCTGAAAATACTACGCTATTACAGCGACGGGATCGTCCGGGATTCGCACCCGGTTCCCTATTATCCCGATGCGCCTTCCGGCAGTATCGGGCACCTTTTTATCCTATGTTTTCCAAAGTATAACATTAAGCGGAGAAATGTTCAATGGGGAAAAGGGGAAAGATTATTGTTTTTTAGCCAGTAGGTTGTGGTTCCCGTCCTGTCAGAATCCCCTGCCCTGTGCGGGCTGTCCGTCCCTTTTGCCCCTCGGTTTTGCTGTGCGGCCTCTGTGCTGCAAGGATTCCTGTGCAGGCACGCTTTCGCTCGGATAAACGCGCAGCGGTACTAACGCTGCA
>ENA-ORML01000490-ORML01000490.1-human-gut-metagenome-genome-assembly--contig:-NODE-490-length-47424-cov-11.092466_pt1 | contig 47424 bp, 39 predicted proteins | sample MGYA00242103_ERZ508995 | MGnify/ENA primary metagenome ERZ508995 (study PRJEB26280, sample SAMEA2338702) | human gut metagenome | biome: human gut; feature: human-associated habitat; material: faeces... | reverse complement strand
CAGTCTCCCGGCTGAACGGAACATTAAGAAACATCACCGTTTTTTCTGATGGATCTCCAACCACATCCCCAAACGCCCCCGGGCCGGAGACAAAAGCCAGGCCACCGCCATGATGCCAGGGAACCAAAGCCCCTGTGACGGATGCATTTATCCGCCCTCCCCCGATCACCCTCGCAAAAAACAAAAACAATAATTATTATTATTTTCTATTGACATCTTTTCTCATTTATGTATAATGAAGATGTAAACAGCATATGCCAATTACACAAGCCGGAAATGCGAGGTGATGATATGCCCCGGCCAACTAAGGAACGGAATATCTGCTGCATGCCAAAGTCCTCTACCTTCGGACCCGTAAACCACAGCTGCAGCGAAAAAGAATGCATCTGCATGACCATTGATGAATATGAATGTATCCGGCTGATTGATCTGCTTGGATGCAATCAGGAGGAATGCGCGAAGAGAATGTCCATCGCACGCTCCACCGTACAGATGATATACAATGAAGCCCGGAAAAAAATGGCAGATTCCCTCGTAAACGGAAAACTTCTTCATATAAAAGGCGGATCCTTCCGGCTGTGTGACGGAAACGGCTGCTGCCCCGCGGGTGAATGCCGCAGGAGGAAGAATTGCCCCCAGAACCTTCAGGAGCAGGAAAACAGAACTGCAAAGGAATGACATCTTTTTAATACAAGATGCATTTAAAAATAAAAAACCATTAATTTTGCATCCGGTAAACCGGAAAGAAAAGGAGAAAAGAATATGAGTAAAGTAAAATTTTATATCTGCAGACATTGCGGCAACCTGGTGGAAATGATTCATGACGCAGGAGTTCCTGTTATCTGCTGCGGTGAGAAAATGGAAGAACTGAAAGCAAATACCGTAGACGCCAGCGCAGAAAAACACGTTCCTGCCGTAACCGTTGAGGGAGAACTGGTAAAGGTTCAGGTAGGCAGCGCCGTTCATCCCATGCTGGAAGAGCATCACATTGAATGGATTTATCTGGAGCTGGAAAACGGCGGATTCCGTAAGGATCTGGTTCCCGGAGAAGCTCCCGAAGCAGCCTTCCATACCGGCGGTGCAAAGCCTGTTGCCGTATATGCTTACTGTAATCTTCACGGTTTGTGGAAAACCGAACTGTAATTTTATTTCCTTCCAGGCCTGTCCGGAAAGGAATCCAAAGCTCACAAAGCAGCCGCTTTGTGAGCTTTCCGATCGTTATAACCGGTTATTCCGATACCCCGGCCATATGCCCGGGTATCGCAACAATACTAAGCACATGTGAAAGGAATCAATCAAATGAGTGAAAACTGCAGCCATAATTGCTCCTCCTGCAAGGAATCCTGCAATGATCGGGATCCCAAAAGCCTTCTTCAGGAGCCCCATGAAATGTCCAGCATTAAAAATGTCATCGCGGTAGTCAGCGGCAAAGGAGGCGTGGGAAAATCCCTGGTCACCTCCCTTATGGCCTCCTCCATGCAGAAAAAGGGATATCATACCGCCATTATGGACGCCGATATTACCGGCCCCTCCATCCCCAAAGCTTTCGGAATGCATGAAAAAGCCTATGCCAATGAAATGGGACTGATTCCCGTAAAAACCCGGGGAGGGATTGATATCATGTCCATCAACCTTCTTTTGGATAATGATACCGATCCCGTCCTGTGGCGCGGCCCGGTAATTGCCGGAGCGGTAAGCCAGTTCTGGAGCGAGGTTATCTGGGACAATGTAGACTATATGTTTGTGGACATGCCTCCCGGAACCGGGGACGTTCCTTTGACGGTTTTCCAATCCCTTCCCCTGAAAGGAATCATTGTGGTAACTTCTCCCCAGGAGCTGGTATCCGTTATTGTGGAAAAAGCTGTAAAAATGGCGGAGATGATGAATATACCTGTTCTTGGCATCGTGGAAAATATGTCGTATTACGAATGTCCCGACTGCCACAGCAGACACAGCATCTTCGGAGAAAGCCATATCGAAGAAGTCGCCGCCAAACACAATATTTCCGCAGTTGCAAAGCTTCCTGTAAATCCTGCCATTGCGGCGGCCTGCGATTTAGGTGAAATCGAGGCGCTGGATGCCCCCTGGCTTTCGGAGCTTTCTGCCTCCATTGAAAAAATGTGTCAATAAATGCTGCCATAGTATCCGGCAGTTCCAACAGATAATGCAGCAAACAGTTCAGGCAGCGAGCCTTGCCTTGCGGGCCATCCGCTGCCTGAAATAAAAATGACCGCCTCCATAAAGAGACGGTCATTTTTAATGTATAACAATAAAAAAAGAGGGGGGGTTGCTGCGGCAGATTGGGGAGGGGGATTGGCTGTAATAAGCCAATATCCGCCGCAGCCGGTGAAGGTTCCTGCCAGGCAGGCATGCCCGCTTACAGAAATCTTCCATTTCCGGGTTCAAAATATTCTTTCTTCCCGGAGTAAAAAGGCGCTCACACCTTCTGGTATAAACGTCCTGACTATTCTTCCATGTTTTTTATGTCTGACAAATCAGTTATCGAAAACCGGCATGGAAACCGGAGATATAAGCTAATAACACTTAAGGGGGGGGTGCCGGCACAGCCGTAGCTGTACCGGCTAATTTTGTGGGTTGATGACTTTCAACTTGGCTTTATCATATACCAAGTTTATAAACTTGTCAACACTTTTTATAAATATTTTTATTTTTTATAAATTTCATAAATTAAATTTACATATCACATTTTTTCAGAGATTCGGAGATTCAAAAAATTCCAGGCCTTACGCTCTATAGCTTACGGACACTGGCCATTTCCACCAGCTCCGCATTCATTTCCAGACGAATCGGAACATCCTCCATAGAACGGCTTCTCATATCAATTTTCCCGTTAAGCAGCATGATCAGGGTCCTCCCCAGCAGCCTGCGGGGAACACGCATTGTGGTAAGCGTAGGCTCCATTATGCTGCAGATACTGCGCCCGTCGAAACCGATAACCGATACATCATCCGGTACGGTATACCCTGCCCGCTTCAAGGCCCTGTACACGGGAATTGCCAGCATATCATTCTCCACCAGCAGCGCTGTGGGCGGCTTCACGCCGCTCTTCCACAATCCCTCCAGATACGCCTGGGCCTCAAGTCCCGAACCATTGGTTACGATATTCCAATCCGGACACATCTTCACTTCCAGATCCTCACAGGCATAGGAAAAACAGCGGCGCCTCTCCACAAGGGAGCTGCGGGATGTTCCCGAAGATACATATCCGATTTCAGTATGCCCTTTTTCCAACAGATAACGGACGGCCGTATAAATTCCCTGACGGTTATTCACCGTAACGGAGCTGGCCCTGATATCCGGATCGTAGCAGTCCAGCATCACATACGGAATATCCGTCCCATCCAGCTCCTTCTTCAGCCCCGGACTCATCATATCGGCATAAACCACCATTCCCGCATACTGCTCTTTTTTTATACTCTCCCGAAGCCTCCCCGCCTTCTCATCATACATATGTATGATGGAAAAATGGTATCCGAGCCGCCTGGCCTCCCGTTCCGCGCCCTCAATTACCGGCGGAAAAAAAGCGCCCTCATCCCCTTCCTCCTGATGATCGGCAAGAATAATATAAGCAATATTTTTGGCGGATACCGCACTGCCGCCCGTTTCCGCTTCCTCCGCCTCTTTGATCATATAACCATAACCCATTTCCTGAATTCTGGAAAGGAGCGACCCGCGAAGCTCATCGCTTATTCCCGGCTTATGATTCAGGACAAGCGACATGGTTGCTGTAGATACACCCAGTAATTTAGCCAGTTCCTTGGATTTAATTGCCACGATTTTCCCCTCTTTTACAAAATATACGAAACCGTTGGGAAATGATGAAAAATCACGCCTGACAATTTCGTATAATTCGTTTATAAATTTTATTTATAATATTATTGTACCGTATTTTTAAATATTTTCAAGCATTAACAGGTATACTAATTAACAAACTTTGAAGGCTCATTTTAGCCATTTCTGCCCATTCGGCCAAAATGTCCCAAGGTTTGCCAAAATACGTCTGTTCAGCCGGTACAAGACTGACCGGGCAGACATGAAATATATAGAAAAGAGAGGAAGAAAGACATGAAGGAAGAAAAAAGACCTTATCATGACGGACTTTCATTTCCCAGCGCAAACGTTCCCGGCATCACCCCGGAATCCGCCTTTACGGACGGATATCTGACAGCGCTCCATAATATGGATAATACCGGATCTGCAGACAGCGTAAATATCGATGAGGACGGGAAGGCCTCCGATATGGATGATCAGTCTGTAATGTCCGGTGATGGCTGTAATCCGGTAAACAGGGATTCGGAAATGAACCGCGCCCATGATGATGATGCAGGATGGATTTTCCCGGGAGTATATCCTAATTCCGGAATGCCCGGCACCTCGCCGGGAGCTTACCCCGGAATCATTCCCCCCTTCTACTTTCCCGGCGCCGGAGGGACACCTGATCTGTAGCCTTCCATCAGACGCAGAAACGCCGCCCTGTCAGCGTAATCGTTCCTGTCTTTCAGGGACGGTTATGCCGGCCGGGCGGCGTTTTATATTCCATTTTTATGTGAATGCTCTGTCTTACAGCCCGCAGATTTCATCGATTTTTTTCAGCTCATCCTCTGTAAAATCTATTTTGTGGATGATCTGAATATTCTCCGTTATCTGGGAAGGCCTGGATGCCCCGATCAGAACACTGGTCACTTCTCCGTCCCTCAGAATCCAGGATAAAGCCATCTGAGCCAGGCTTTGTCCTCTTTCCGCCGCAATTTCGTTCAGGGCGCGGATTTGTCCCAGTGTTTCTTCCGTCAGCGCAGATTCCGTCAGGAATCTTCCGTCTCTCTTTATCCGGCTGTCCTCCGGGATCCCGTGCAGATATTTATCTGTCAGAAGCCCCTGGGCCAGAGGGCTGAAAGCGATGATTCCACAGCCATTACGGACTGCCGAAGCCTTCAGGCCATTTTCTTCTATCGTGCGGTCAAAAATGGAATAACGGTTCTGATTAATGATAAAAGGGCATTTCAGTTCATTAAGAATCGCCGCCGCTTTTTCCATGGCTTCGCCGGTATAGTTGGATATTCCGGCATAGAGGGCCTTGCCGCTTTTAACGATACTGTCAAGTGCCAGCATGGTTTCCTCCAGCGGCGTTTCCGGATCCATCCTGTGATGATAGAAAATATCCACATAATCCAGCTTCATCCTCTGAAGACTCTCATCCAGGCTGGATATCAGGTATTTTCTGCTTCCTCCGTCCCCGTAAGGCCCCGGCCACATATCATAACCCGCCTTAGTGCTGATTACCATCTGGTTCCGGTAAGGACGCATATCACTGTCCATAATTCTTCCGAAGTTATCTTCCGCACTGCCGTAAACCGGGCCGTAATTATTAGCCAGATCAAAATGCGTGATTCCATTGTCAAACGCAGTGAAAATAAGCTCCTTCATATTGTCGAAATTATCCTTGCTGCCAAAATTATGCCAAAGTCCCAGCGAAACGGCCGGAAGCTTCAGACCGCTCTTTCCGCAGCGAAAATATTTCATGCTCTCATATCTGTTTTCTTTTGCCTGATACATAGTTTTTCCTCCTTTAAACCTGCGGATTCCCGCTGATTTCACAATCGTTCAGTGTAAGCATTGCCATGGTATAAATCTTTGCGGCATCCAGAAGCTTTTTCAAATCCAGTCCTTCATCGGGTTCATGCGCGCCCCCGTGTCCTTTGGCAAACAGCTCTGAGGCCCGGTCATCCTCACGCTCCGGCATGGATCCGATTCCGTAGCCAAAGGCATTGGGAAGCTTTCTCGCATAAGTTCCGCCGCCCATCACATAAGGCTTTGAATCACTTCCGGTCAGTTCATTAAAAAGGGAAGTCAGAAGCGCAACCTCTTTTCTTTCCTTCGGGAAATAATTGGGAGCGGAATTCCTGATGAGCTCCCAGTGATAACCGGATGTCCTGCAGAATCCGTCAAGCACAGCTTCCATATGTTCCGGATCCGCGGTAATCGAATAGCGGATATTAAACTGCAGAGCCGCTTTTCCTTCCTGAAGCTTCAATACGGTCCCGGCACAGGTAAGCCTTCCGGACACCTCATCCTCATAAGTGATACCGATTCTTTCCCCATAATAATCAGACGTAGCCTCCTCAATAAAATGGAGAAGCCTTCTGTCCTCTTCCTTCAGAAGGGAGACCGCGCATACCGCTTTTGCCAGCTCATGTATGGCATTTACACTTCCTTCCGGGAAAGCGCTGTGCCGGCTTGTGCCCCTGGCTGTTATCCGTATCTGCCCCTCTTCTTTTTCTGCCTGCAGAGCTTCGGGCAGCTGCCTTAGAAGCTCTTCAAGCTCCGGCCTGTCCCGAAGCACCAGAACCGCCCTGTCCGGTATAATATTGCCGGCGCTGCCTCCGTACAGGTCAATTACATCCTCACTGAAGGAATCGTCTGCGGCGGCCCAGCCCTCCAGAATTCCCTTCTCCCCGTAACAAACCGGAAACCCGCAGTCGGCGATCATGGATAAGGCGGGAAAAGGATATCTGGAACCATAATATTCCAGATCAGCCATCCCCCGTTCCTCATCACAGCCAACAAACAGACATATTTCATGCTTCATATCAAGCTTCAAATCCCTGATACACCGCATCACATAGAGCATGGCCACGGCAGGCCCTTTGTTATCCTGAGCCCCTCTTCCGATGAGATATCCATCCCTCACCACAGGATCAAAAGGGGCATAATCCCATCCTTCCCCCAGAGGCACCACATCCAAATGATTCCACAATCCAATGGTATTATCCCAGTCCTTCTTTTCCCTGCCGATGGTACCCACATAGTATTCTTTATTTTCCGAAAAAAAACCATACTTCCGGCCCATGGCAAGCATTTCATCCATCGCATCCCGGCAGGCCTTTCCGAACGGCCCTGTTTCCGCCTGCGGATCCGAAATACTGGGAATCCTCACCAGTCTTTTGATATCCTCCGCCATTTCTTCCCTGTGTTCCTCAAACCACTGCCCCACCTTTTCATAGGTATGGCTGTCATATCCTTTATCCATACTGCATTCCCTCCATAACCCTTTCTGATGCCATTATAGTCTTTTTCTCCCCCGCTTTCCATAGCTGCTTACGGCAAAAACTGTGCAGATTCAATCATTTATTCCCGCGAGCAACGAGCCAAAGCCAGGCCAGCTTGGTTTTGGCGACTGCCGCGAGGGTCAAATACCCCGCTGCTCTGCAGCGCTGCAAGTTTAATACTCCGTATGCTTGCAGTGGGGTATTTGATTGCTGCTTAACAGAAAAAACAGCCGGAAAGCCGGCTGTCTTTTCTGCTTATCGTTATCTCTGCCGTCTTACCGGCTGCCCTTGTCATAAATTTCTCCCAAAGCGCGGGGAGCACGGTTATGCTTGGAAAAGAATACCAGCAGAAGAAGCGTCAGCACATAGGGAAGGATCATAACCAGATCCTGGTAACTGCTGGGCATTTCCATAATCTGTACAATACGGTAGCCCCCGGAACGGGCCAGACCGAACAGGAGACAGGCCCCCAGGGTAGGAAGTATCTTCCAGTTTCCGAATATCATCGCGGCGATAGCCAGATAACCATAGCCCACATAAATATTATTGGAAAAATTAGCGGAAATGGAGTAGGCGAAGCAGATGCCTCCAAGGCCGGAAAGAGCCCCGGAAACCATAACTGCCACCAAACGTACCTTTCCCACTTCAATTCCTGCAGCATCCACGGCATGGGGGTTGTCACCGCAGGCCCTCAGATGCATGCCGAAACGCGTCCTGTACATGACAAACCAGGCGATCAGCGCCACAACGACGATCACGATTTCAAAGGGATAAATATTGGAAAATACGGCGCCCAGCACGGGGATTTTGGAAATCACCGGAACCGTAAGCCGGCTGGATACCCCGAGCACAAATTTATCCGAAGCAGCGCCAAAAACCGCGGCATTGATCTGTTTTGTCAGAAAAGAAGTCATCGCCATGGCGAGGATATTGATAACCACGCCGCTGATAACCATATTTGCTTTGAAGCGGATACATAACAGCGCATGAATGAGTGAAAACAGCGTTCCGCCTATGACGGCGAACAGCATGGCGATATAGAAAGGCATGACTGAATTTCCGGAAAAGCTGCCCGCCACAAGCACGGCCGCCAGCGCTCCCGTAAACGCGCCGAATCCCTGCAGGCCCTCGATGGCAAGGTTGGTAATTCCGCTTTTTTCACTGTAAATACCGCCAATGGCCATGATAAACAACGGTAAGGCAAAGGACAGTCCATCTATGATTACCGTATTCATTTCTCCTTCCTCCCTTCCTCATCCTTCATACGTGTCAGCAGGTATCTGATGAATGCGGAGCATGCACAGAACAAAAGGATAATCCCCGTAATAACATCGGCAATCTCCGCCTGTATCCCCGCAGCGGAGCTCATATAAGTACTTCCCTTATCCACAACGGTTATCAGCAGAGAGGAGAAAATAATTCCCACCGGATTGTTGTTTCCCAGCAGGGAAACCGCTATGGCATCAAAGCCGGTGCTGCTCAATACTCTGGGCTGAATGGAAGCGAAATAACCCAGATAATAGGTAACTCCTGCCAATCCTGCCAAAGCCCCTGAAATGAGCATGGTCACAACAATATTCTTACCCACATTGATCCCCGCATAACGGGACGCGCTGCGGGAGAAGCCCACTGCTTTCATTTCGTAACCCATTTTTGTCCTGTCCAGCAGGAATTTCACCAGGACTACGGCTATCAGGGCAAGGATAAATCCGAGGGGGATATCCATTTTCAAATCTCCCACCACGGTATCCGCCAGGGTGAGCCGGGCAGACTGTGCAACGGCCTTTGACTGCCTGGAAACAGGATCCACATAAAATGTATTGATACAGAAGCTGCATACATACTGGATGATATAATTCAGCATAATGGAAGAAACCACTTCATTGATATTGAATTTATATTTCAGAAGGCCGATCAGCCCGCCTACCACAGCCCCTGCGGCCACGCCGATCAGGAGAACCAGAGGCTTCGCCAGAAAAGCATTCAGGCCGCTGTAGCCCACCAGGATAGTGGCAAGGAAGCCCGCCGCCAGCATCTGCCCCGACACACCGATATTAAAAAGCCCGGTACGCATGGCTACCGCCACCGCAAGCGCGGCAAAAATCATAGGCGTCAGATAATTGAGAAAGCTTAAAAAGTCCGTAAGTATACTCTTATGTCCCGCATAGGAAGCCTTCGGCGCAATTCCGCAGCCCTGAAGAAGGTTATAATAAGCCATAAAAGGATTCTTTCCCAGCACGGCAATGACTATGGCTCCCACAATCAGGCCTATGAGTACACATAAAAGCGGGATGGTCACACTCTGGGTTTTCTTATTGCCAAGGGTCCGGCTTATCACTCTCTTAAAGACGGATTCTTTTTTATGCATGCCGCTTCACCCCCATCATAAATTCTCCCACCTCATTGGTGGTCAGCGTTTTGGCATCCGCTTTTTTCTGCATCTGCCCGTTATAAATAACGCCGATGGTATCCGCACAATCCATGATTTCATCTAGTTCCAGGGATATCAGCAGAATGGCCTTTCCCTTATCCCTTTCGCCGATCATCTGCCTGCGGATATTTTCAATCGCCCCGATATCCAGTCCTCTTGTCGGCTGCACGAAAATCATCAGATCCGATTCCTGTTCGACCTCTCTGGCAATGATCGCCTTCTGCTGATTTCCGCCGCTCATGGAACGCACAACAGTACGCACTCCCTGGCCGCTTCGGATATCATATTTATCAATGAGGGTTTCCGCATAGCTGTCAAAGGCCTTCTTATTCAGGATTCCCTTTCTGGAAAAGGGCTCTTTAAAATAATTCCGCAGCCCCAGATTCTCCGATAAGGTGAAATCCATTATCACCCCGTAATTCTGCCTGTCCTCCGGGATATAGGATATCCCTTCCAGACTCCTTTGACGGATGGATTCCCCTGTAATATCCTTTCCATTAAGCCATATCTTCCCCTTATGGACGGGAAGCAGTCCTGCAATGGCATCCGCCAGCTCAATCTGCCCGTTCCCCGCAACACCGGCAATGGCAAAAATTTCTCCGCCCCTTACAGAAAAGGATACATCCTTAACCACTTCAAACTGATCCTGGTTCACAACAGTCATATTTTCCACCCGCAGGATTTCCCTGCCGAAGGAAGGCTCCTTCTTAGGGGTTTCAAAGCTGACTTCACGGCCCACCATCAGGCTGGCCATTTTCTTAGTGCTTGTTTCCTTCACATCCAGCACATCGATAAGACGGCCCCTGTTCAGAATCGCACAGCGGTCGGCCACCTTTTTAATCTCTTCCAGCTTATGGGTAATGAGGATGATTGTCTTTCCGTTTTCCCGAAGGCCCTTAATAATATCCAGTAAAAATTCGATCTCCTGCGGAGTGAGCACCGCCGTAGGTTCGTCAAAAATCAGGATTTCCGCTTTCCGATAAAGCATCTTCAGAATTTCCACCCTCTGCTGTGTGGAAACATTGATGTTTTCAATCACATCGGTGGGCTCCACCTCCAGGCCGTATTTCTGGGAAAGCCCCCGGATATCCTCGTTGGCTTTTTTCATATCAACGGCAGGGAACAAACCCAGCACTTTCTTTACCGGCTCCATACCCATCACTATGTTTTCCGCAATCGTATAATTACTGACCAGCTTAAAATGCTGATGCACCATACCGATATTCAGTTTCGTGGCGTGGTTGGGGGAAGAGATCTTTACCTTTTCTCCCCGGATATAGATTTCCCCTTCATCCGGCTCGTACATACCGAAAAGCATACTCATCAGCGTTGACTTTCCGGCGCCGTTTTCCCCCAGAAGGGCGTAAATCTCCCCCTTCTTTACCTGAATCGTGACATCGTCATTGGCAACAATGCCCGGGAACCTTTTAGTAATATGGCGCATTTCCACAATATAATCCGACATACATTCCCTCTCATTCCGCCGTTTCCCACGGCTGTTTCTCCATGATATACTTAGGGGATGCCATCAGCCTCATGCTGACATCCCCTAAGTATACCCCTGCATACAAAATCACCTGATGGTGATTCTTCCGCTTCCTTCCCGGCAGGCAATTTCCCGCCCGACGGACAATTTCCCCCAACGGGAAATATATAAAAAGCAGGCCGGAACCCCGGCCCGCCTTCCCTTTTCTCAGGATCTGCAGACACAGTTCCCAAGTACGTTCCTTACTCTACTGTAAAATCATCGGGAGTAATACCGTTGAAGTTGGCAGCAGGTACAATGTCTCCTGCTTTCACTTTTTCATAAGCAGCATCCAGCTTTGTGATAGTATCCGCAGAAAGCTGACATCTGCCGGAAGCACTCACATAACCTGTGGAATCCGTATCAGCTCCCAGAGTTACGTTGCCGCCCGCAAAAGAACCGTCCGCAATTGTTTCCAGAGCCTTGTCCACGTTTGTGCTCATAACCTTCAGTCCGCTGGTCAGGATAACGTTGGCATCTCCGTTTGCACCATCATCATACTGGTCAACATCACAGCCGATAACATAAACGCCTTCGGCTTCCTTAGCCGCTGTAAACACACCGTTTCCGGAATCGCCTGCAGCAACGAACATGATATCCACGCCTTCATCGATAAGGGCATTGCCAACAACCTTGCCGGTTGCCGCATCCGCGAAGGATCCGATATAGTTGCCGCCCACATTGACGCCGGTAACATCTGTTCCCGCATAGGAAGGAAGTTCAACGATTTCAACAGACTTTCCGTCGGTTTCATTCACATATTTAACGCCGCATTCAAAACCATACTGATAGTTTACATTGGAAGGATATGCAATACCGTTTACCACGGCAACCTTATTGCTCTTTGTTTCCAGAGCAGCCGCCATACCGGCAAAGAATCCGCTTTCCTGCTCTTTAAACTGCATCGCGTAAATATTTTCCACTTCCGTATCCTGTCCTTCTGCATCAGCAGGGAAAGCATCTACCAGAATAAAGGCAACATCAGGGTTGTCCTGCGCAACCTGTGTGATACCTGCGAACTGGAAACCACAGCATACAATCACATCATAGTCAGCTACGATATCGGCTACTGCCTGTACTGCCGCCGCCGTATCCCCTGTAGGCTCCTTAACAGGAGTTACCGTAGAGGAAGGATGTTTTCCGATAAAGGAAAGAATACCGTTATAATTGTCCTCATTAAAAGAACCGTCATCCACACCCGAGGGGCTGGACACAATGGCAATCTTCAGTGCGTCATTTCCTGCTTCGGTGGTTTCTGCAGCAGCTTCCGAAGATTCCGGTTCCGCAACAGATTCTGCAGCAGCGCTGCTTTCAGGGGCTGCACTGCTTTCAGGAGCGGTGCTGCCGGAATTGCCGCAGGCTGTCAGAGAGAAAGCAAGCACAGCAGCAATTGCGAGAGAAAGTGCTTTTTTCATAATAAAAATCCTCCTTTTTAGCCGTCCGAGACGGCCTTCATCATAATCCCGTGGAAGCTTCGCTTCCATTCTGTCTGCAAGCGGTTCAATAATAAAAAACCTGTCGAAAAAAACCACATTACAAACAATTACAAATTAATCATAGCATTTTAACGGCCGGTTGACAATGCCAAATTCTTATTTCCATATAGTTAAAGTAACGATGCAGCTCCCGCTTCGCCAGTTGGGAGCTGCATCGTTACTAGTTAAATAATGTCCATGACATCTTTTACGGACTGTACTCCAATCAGCCGGATCCCTTCCGTTTTCGGCAGCTTGTCCAGGCATACCTTGGGAAGGACACAGGTTTCAAACCCCAGCTTCTTCGCCTCGGACACACGGATGGCCGCCTGGCTTACAGCCCTTACTTCACCGCTTAACCCCACTTCCCCGAAGGCGATCATATGCTCTTCGATAGGCCGGTTCTTAAAGCTGGAAATTACCGCCATGACAATGCCCAAATCTATGGCTGGTTCCTGTACTTTCATTCCTCCGGCAATATTTACATAGGCGTCGCAGCCCGATATCTGCAGCCCCAGACGCTTCTCCAGGACCGCCATTAAAAGATTGACCCTGTTAAAATCAGTTCCTGCCGCCTGTCTTCTCGGAAACCCGAAATTGCTCTGGCAGACCAGCGCCTGGATCTCCACCAGTATCGGCCTTGTCCCTTCCATGGAGCAGGAAACCACGGAGCCGCTGGCCCCTTCCGGTTTCCCGTTAAGCATGAACTCAGAGGGATTTTTCACCTCACAAAGGCCTTCCTGGCGCATCTCGAAGACCCCGATTTCGTTGGTCGAGCCAAACCGGTTTTTCACTCCCCGCAGAATACGGTAGGAGGCATGTCTGTCCCCTTCAAAATACAAAACCGTGTCCACCATATGTTCCAATACCCTGGGGCCGGCAACCGTACCCTCCTTGGTAACATGTCCCACAATAAATATGGATATCCCATAGCCCTTCGCCAGCTTCAGAAAAACTCCTGTGGATTCCCTCACCTGGGAAACGCTGCCCGGAGCCGCGGAAACCTCCTCCTGGTACATAGTCTGTATGGAGTCAATAATTACGATCTCCGGCTTTTCCCGGGTAATCGCCCCTTCGATTTCCCCCAGATTGGTTTCGCATAAGAGCTGCAGGGTATCGCGGAACTCTCCGATACGCTGGGCCCTCATTTTGATCTGCTGCAGGGATTCCTCCCCGGAAATATAGAGAACCTTTTTCCCCGATTCCGCAAGAAGCCTGCACATCTGCAGCAGAAGGGTGGATTTACCGATACCCGGATCTCCTCCCACAAGCACCAGAGAACCGGGCACCACTCCGCCACCCAGCACCCGATCCAGTTCTCCGATTCCCGTAAGAATGCGCTCTTCCTTGTCCATGGAAATTTCCGACAGGATGGAAGGACGCTTCCCCAGGGAGGAAAGTCCCTGGGAGCGTTCCGCGACTCCGCCTTTTCCGGAAGACTTTCTGACCGGTTCCTCCACAAAGCTGTTCCATGTATGGCAGCCGGGGCACTGTCCCATCCATTTCGCTGATTCATAACCGCATTCCTGGCAATAGAATATGGTTCCTGATTTTGCTTTTGCCATTTCTCAAAAAGGGGTGCGGCTGATACCGCACCCCTGTCCTCCTGTACTTTTTTCCGTTTAGCAGTGCCTATTTATGGATGTCTACCTTCACTTCTCCCGCTCCTGCAAGTTCCACTGAAAGACTCAGCTTTCCTCCCAGATTTGTGCACATTCTTCCGGCATCCTCTTCGTTAATCCGTACGTCATATTCCGTATCATCCTGAAGTCCGATGGTCAGCTGGGCATCCTCCTGTCCCTCTACCACAAAGCTTACACCGTCCTCGCTCTCCAGAAAGTTCAGCACACTGGTTCCCGGTACGGATTCATAAACGAACATACCGTTTTTCTCCAGCTTCGTCATCGTCTGATAGGTTTTCACCTTATACAGATCTCCTTCGTGGGAAAAGTCCTCCAGCTTCGCTTTCTCCGCAAGGGTGTGGTTTCCAAAACTGATGCTGCCGTCTGCCTCTGCACGGATTAACTCTTCTACTACTGCCATTTCTTTTGTCCTCCTTAAATATGGTTCGTCCTTTTGCTTTATCCTCCGTCACCGACGGTATTCCTCTATTTTTTTACCTGGAACGTAATTTTTCCTTCCTTGCAGCCTACGGTTACATTATCTCCCGGCTGAATGCGTCTTGCAAGGATTTCTTCTGCCAAAGCGTCCTCAATCATATTCTGAATCGCTCTCTTCAAAGGGCGGGCCCCCATTTTTAAGTCAGAATGCTTCTCCACAATAAAATTCTTTGCGGCAGGCGTAATGGTCAGATGAATATTCAGCTGCTTGCTGCACCGATCCGTTAAATCTCTGGACAGGAGCGTGATGATCTGTTTCATGTTTTCCTTGGTCAAAGGATGGAACACCATGATTTCATCAATCCGGTTTATGAATTCCGGTTTGAACAGGCGCTTAACCTCTTCCATAACACCGGCCTTCATTTTTTCATAGTCCTTCTTTTCATCCGTATGGGCGGAAAAGCCGAGATTCTTGGGATCTATGATGCGCTGTGCACCGGCATTGGAGGTCATGATGAGCACCGTATTTTTGAAGCTCACCTTCCTGCCCTTGGAATCCGTTATATGGCCGTCGTCCAACACCTGCAGCAGGATATTGAACACATCCGGATGAGCCTTCTCCACTTCGTCAAACAGCACGACAGAATAAGGATTCCTGCGCACTTTCTCGGAAAGCTGGCCGCCGTCGTCAAAGCCCACATACCCCGGAGGGGATCCAATCAGCTTGGAAACGGAATGGCCTTCCATATACTCCGACATATCGATACGTATCAGAGCATTCTCAGAACCAAACATCGCCTCCGCAAGAGCCTTGCTCAGCTCAGTCTTCCCGACACCTGTAGGCCCCAGAAAGAGGAAAGAGCCGATAGGCCGCCTGGGATCCTGAAGGCCGACCCTGCCCCTGCGCATGGCCCGGGCTACGGCGCTCACAGCCTCTTCCTGGCCGATAACCCTCTTATGCAGGATTCCTTCCAGCTTCAGAAGGCGCTCACTTTCTTTTTCCTCCAGCTTGCTCACGGGAATTTTGGTCCACATCGCAACCACGCCTGCGATGTCATTTTCCGTAACCACTTCCTTTTGGGCTGCGTTCTTCTTTTCCAGCCGCATCTTCCTCTGGTTCAGCTTCTTAAGCAGTGCATCCTGTTCCCGCTTCCACTCACCAGCCTGGGCAAAAGCTTCTATCCGGATAGCTCCTTCTATCTTCAGATCCAGTTCCTTCACCTGTTCATTCAGCTTCCGGATATCCTCCGGCGGCTCCATATGCTGCAGCCGCACGGCAGACGCCGCTTCATCAATCAAATCAATGGCTTTATCCGGCAGCCTCCGGTCATTTATATAACGGCTTGACAGCCTTACAGCAGCTTCTATTGCTTCCGGAAGGATTTTTACCTTATGGTGCTCTTCGTATCTGGGCGTCACGCCCTCAAGAATACGGACAGCCTCTTCTTCCGTAGGCTCCTCTACATTCACCGGCTGAAACCTGCGTTCCAGTGCGGCATCCTTTTCGATATATTTCCGGTACTCGGTGATGGTGGTGGCCCCGATCAGCTGTATTTCCCCTCTTGCCAGAGAAGGCTTCAGGATATTGGAGGCATCAATCGCGCCTTCCGCACCGCCCGCACCGATGAGCGTATGAAGCTCATCCAGGAACAGAAGGATATTGCCGTCATCGGTCACTTCCCGGATCACTTTTTTAATGCGCTCTTCAAATTCACCGCGGTACTTGCTTCCGGCTATCATTCCGGATAAATCCAGCATCAGAACCCTTTTATTCTTTACCGTGTCGGGAACCTCGCCCGCTACGATTCTGGCAGCCAGCCCTTCCACAATGGCGGTCTTACCGACTCCGGGCTCCCCAACCAGACAAGGGTTATTCTTCGTCCTCCGGCTTAATATCTGGATGACACGGCTGATTTCCTCTTCCCTGCCAATAACCGGATCCAGCTTGCCGTCCCTGGCCAGGGCCGTCATATCGCGGCTGTACTGCTCCAGAGTGGGCGCTCCCCCTTTTTTCTTCTGCTTTTTCATCAGATCCTCTTTATACAGCCCGGGCTCCTGTCCCATGGCCGCCAGAGTATCCATATACAGCTTCTGAGGCTGCAGGCCGCAGGTATTCAGCAATCTGACGGCCACATTCTCCCCTTCCTTTAAAAGGGAAAGAAGGATGTGCTCCGTTCCGGTAAGTGCGCTGCGGAATCTTGCTGCCTGTCTGTGGCTTTCCTCAAGAATAGTCATAGCCCGGGGGGAATAACCATCCCGTTCTTTAACCGGTGTTTCTGATACCGGCGCGATCAAATCTTCAATCATTTCACGGATTTCCAATTCATTGGCACCATTCTCTATCAACACTCTGGCTGCCACACCGGTGCCCTCCTCCAGGAGCCCCAAAAGAATATGCTCAGTTCCCACATAATTCTGTTTCAGCTTCCTGGCGGCCTTCTCAGCCAGTATAAGGGCCGTTCTGGCCTTATCCGTATACTGTGACTGCATTATTCCAGTCCTCCATATTCTTCATAAATTTCGTCAATTAAAGCATGCACTTCTTCCCGGGAAATATTCTTGCAGCTCGCCTTCGCCAGCAGGACCCTGAGTTCATCCCGGACATCCAGCATAGCCTGCTTCTTTCCCTCGTCAACAGCGATTACCGCGCCTTTTCTTCTGTCTACCTTCACATAGCCTTCCTGTTTCAGCACGGTATATGCCTTATTCACCGTATGCATATTAATACCAATGGTGTCGGCAAGCTGTCTCACACTGGGAAGTACATCCCCCTCATGAAAACGGTTGGTAGCGATTCCCAGAATGATCTGGTTCCTCAGCTGAATATACAATGCCTCATCACTGCTGAAATCAATCTCTATATACATATCCAATACGCATCGCTCTTCTTTCTGTGTTTCTTTTGTTATATTTATAGTATAACAGTGAGCACATCCTGTCAACCGTTTTCATCGGACGCCGGCGCATGCCGTTCTTCTCTGTTCCAGTCTATTCCATATAAAGATTATGGGAAAAAGCCGCTGCAGTCCATCCCAGCGGCTTTATCTTTTATCTGCGGCTGTTATCAGTCAGCCAGGTTTTTCTTATTTCAAATCCAGAAATTCAAAATCCAGATCGTCATCCTCATCTACATCAAGGAAATCGCGGGGCTTATAATTCTGGGATTTCCTGCTTTTTCCTGAGGAACGGGAGCTTTTTCTGGGCGGCTCATCATAGGACACTTCCCTGGAATACATATCATCCTCATCCTCGTCTTCGTCCATATCCTCGTCGTCTTCGTCCTCATCATCCTCTTCGTAATATCTGCTTCTGCGGGCCGGTTTCTTTTTATTTCTGCTTCCTCTCCCGCCCCTGCTTCTTCTGGGGACATAGTCGTCGTCATCCTCGTCGTCGTCCATATCCTCATCGTCGTCGTCCTCATCATCCATGTCTTCATCATCTTCTTCATCGTCATCGTCGCCATATTCATCATAGCCGTCCTCATATGCCGCTTTCAGCTTGAAGATCATGACGGTTACCACAATAACCAGGAGACCAATAATAACGGCAAGAATAATAATGATAAGCCGGAGACTGCCTGTCTGTTTTTCCATGGTATCGATATTATTTTCATTCGTCTGGGCCGCACCGAGAAGATCGGAAATTTTATACCTGGTGCCTTTCACATTGTCGTTCAAGTACCAGTCATTATTTCCTGTCCCGTCGTCCGCATAGCTCACATCATAATCATTGGTGGAAGGAGCGGTGTCCGAAGGAGCTTCGGAGGGTGTTTCCTCAGGAGTTTCAGCCGGAGCCTCAGGCTGGGCGGTCTCCGTTACCTCCAGTGTATCTTCACGGACATAACCATTAATCGCTTTTCCATCCTTTTCCCCTGTGATCTGATACCAGACTTTCCCGTCACTTCCTGTCGTCTCCCCGGTAACATCCATGATATCACCTGAGGAAAGACTGCCTACCACGCTGGAGCTGGTTGAGGCTTCAGAACGAACACGTGCACTGGCCGCAATAATCTTGATTTTCGATGCCGTGGATCCGTTTATGCCTTCCTCAGAGTTTTCGTTGATGATGTTGTTTACTTCCTCATCATCTATATTCACTTCCGCTCCGTCAGCTCCCCCTGCATCTCCATTTCCCTCATTACTGCTGCTGCCCTGACTTCCCTGGCTCCCCAGCGTATTCGCCGCATGGCCTGTCAGAGCGGTCTGCCCCGGTAGAGCAGCGCAGAAAATAATCGCTGCCATAACAGCTGTTAACCGAAGCAAAAATCCTGTACTTATTTTTTTTATCCTGTTCATGTTCCTGACCCCTTTACCTTTTGTGGTTTACGCCTCATCTATAGCTTTACCGATATCCGTACGCATATACTTATTGGCAAAGTCTACCCAGCCGGCCGCTTTATAGGCATTGGCCCTAGCCGCTTTCAGATCGTCTCCCGTAGCGGTAATTCCAAGCACCCTGCCGCCGTTCGTCACGATATTTCCCTGACTGTCGAATTTGGTTCCGGCATGGAAGCAATAATACCCGTCGGCATCTTTGAATTTTTCAAGTCCGCTGATTTTCAGGCCTTTTTCATACTTCACAGGATACCCCCGGGAAGCGAGTACCACACATACCGCAGCATTATCTTCAAACTGCAGATCTATTTTATCCAGCGTGCCGTCTATGCACGCTTCCATCACATCCACAATATCATTTTTCATGCGGGGAAGCACCACCTGCGCCTCCGGATCTCCAAATCTGGCATTATATTCCAGAACTTTGGGACCTTTCTGTGTCAGCATCAGGCCGAAGAAAATAATTCCCTTGAATTCTCTTCCTTCTTTTGCCATGGCATCCACTGTGGGCTGATAAATATATTGTTTACAGAAATCATCCACTTCTTTCGTATAAAAAGGGGATGGGGAAAAAGTTCCCATTCCGCCGGTATTCAATCCTTTGTCTCCGTCACAGGCACGCTTGTGATCCTGGGCGGAGGTCATAATCCGGATGGTTTTTCCGTCTACAAACGAAAGCACGGACACTTCCCTTCCGGTCATAAATTCTTCCACCACCATACGGTTTCCGGCAGCACCGAACTGTTTGTCCAGCATAATGCTTTTTACACCCTCAAGCGCCTCTTCCTTCGTATTGCAGATGAGGACGCCTTTGCCTAAAGCCAGGCCGTCCGCTTTGAGAACAACAGGATAATCCGCTGTTTCCAGATAAGCCTCCGCCTTTTTGGCATCATCAAATGTTTCATAGGCTGCCGTGGGGATGTTATATTTTTTCATTAAATCCTTGGAAAAAGCCTTGCTGCCTTCCAGAATGGCAGCATTCTTCCGGGGGCCGAATACGCGCAGCCCCGCTTCCTCCAGCACATCTACAAGTCCTGCCGCCAGAGGATCGTCCGGTCCCACAATGACCAGATCCACTTCTTTTTCTTTGGCAAAAGAAGCAATTTTATCAAACTCATCCACTCCAATGGGCACACATTCCGCCACCTCGGCAATCCCTGCGTTCCCCGGAGCACAATATATTTTATCTGCTTTCGGGCTTTCAGCCACGGCCACAGCAATCGCATGCTCGCGGCCGCCTCCGCCTACAATCAGAATTTTCATTTGTATCTCACCTTTCCGTCTGTTACGCTTACTTTCCCGTTGGCAATCAAATCAATAGCCCTGGGAAGGATCTGCCACTCCGCTTCTTCCATCACACGCAGCTGAAGGCTTTCCGGCGTATCATCCTCCTGCACCTCCACACTTTTCTGCAGAAGAATCGGCCCTGTGTCTGTCCCTTCGTCCACAAAATGCACAGTGGCTCCTGTCACCTTAACACCCCGGGCCAGCGCCGCTTCATGAACCTTAAGCCCATAAAACCCTACGCCGCAGAAGGAAGGGATTAAGGAAGGATGGATATTGATGATACGGTTCCTGTAATTTTCTATCATGGCAGCCGGTATGGTCACCAGAAAACCGGCCAGCACAATCAGATCCGGACTATAGGAGTCCACCTTATCAAGAAATGCCTGATTGAACGCCGCCCTGTCCGGAAAATCCCTGGGTGAAAGGCAGACGGCATCAATACCGCTCTGCCCGGCCCTGGTTAACGCGTAGGCGTTTTTATTATTGCTGATGACTCCCACTATCTCCGTATTGGTTATTCTGCCGTCTCTGATAGCATCCATAACAGCCTGCAGATTGGTTCCTCCGCCGGATACACAAACCAGAATTCTCAGCATAATTCAACTCCCTTTTCCCCGGCCTTCACTTCACCGATGATATAAGGAATTTCTCCTGCTTCACGAATGGCCGCCACAGCGCTTTCCGCCTGTGCGGGATCCACCGCCAGAATCATACCGATTCCCATATTATATGTATTATACATCATCTGCTCATCAATATTACCCTTGCTGGCAAGAAGCCTGAAAATGGCAGGAACTTCATAGCTGTCCTTCTTTACGAAAGCGCGCACGCCTTCAGGAAGCATACGGGGAATATTTTCATAAAATCCGCCGCCGGTGATATGGCTGCAGGCCTTAATGGCAACTCCTGCATCCTTTACTGCCTTCAATGCTTTCACATAGATTTTGGTAGGGGCGATCAACGCCTCTCCCAACGTTTTCCCCAGCTCCTCATAATAGGTACCCAGGGATTCCTTAGTCATTTCAAAAACTTTTCTTACCAGTGAAAAACCATTGCTGTGAACTCCGGAGCTTGCCATTCCGATAAGCACATCTCCCGGCTTCAGATTTTCTCCGGTAATCAGCTTCTTCTCATCAACGATGCCCACGGCGAAACCGGCCAGATCATATTCATCTTCCGGATAAAAGCCGGGCATTTCCGCAGTCTCGCCGCCAATCAGGGCAGCACCCGCCTGCTTACAGCCATCTGCCACACCTTTTACGATAGTGGCAATTTTCTCAGGATAGTTCTTTCCGCATGCAATGTAGTCCAGGAAAAACAGCGGTTCCCCGCCTGCGCAGGCAATATCATTCACACACATAGCCACACAGTCGATTCCCACCGTATCATGCTTATCAAGCAGAAACGCAAGCTTCAGCTTCGTTCCCACGCCGTCAGTTCCGGAAACCAGAGTAGGCTTTTCCATCCCCTGGAAGCTTTCCAGGGAAAAAGCCCCTGAAAATCCGCCAAGACCGCCCAGTACCTCAGGGCGCATGGTTTCCTTCACATATTTTTTCATAAGTTCTACCGATTTATACCCTGCTTCAATATCTACACCAGCGTTCTTATAATCCATCATGTCCTCCGTTTATACGAAGCCCGTCAGGTATCGCCATCCGGGTTCCCGCATTGTTTTTATCTGCTTATTTGCTGTAATTCTTATAGCCCACTTCCTGAAGGTGTGCATCCTTCTTCTGAACGCTTTCCTTAAGGCCCTGGGAATAATTTTTCAATTTCTCAAGAAGCACGGCATCCGATGTAGCAAGAATCTTTGCTGCAAGAAGACCTGCATTTGCTCCTCCGTTAATCGCCACCGTAGCCACCGGAATTCCGCTGGGCATCTGAACGATGGAATAAAGAGAATCCCTTCCGCCGAGAGAAGTCGTATGCATAGGAATACCAATAACCGGCATAGGGAAAATTGCAGCACACATACCCGGAAGATGCGCAGCCATACCCGCACCCGCTATAATTACCTTGAACCCTTTTTCTTCAGCGCTCTTTGCATATTCAAAAAACACATCCGGTTCCCTGTGTGCGGAAATAATCTTCATCTCATAAGAAATCCCCAGCTCCTCCAGAATATCAGCCGCCTTTGCCATTACAGGCATATCCGAATCACTTCCCATTACAATACCAACCTGTGCCATTGGTTCTCCTCCTTCATCCTCTTGGACCTGATCCCGATCCCCTGCCGAAGGCTCCATACGCCCGTCCACTCGGCAAAAAACCCACAAAATCAAGCCGGTAATATTTCAACCTACAGTGTACTAAACTTTTTACCGATATGCAACATCAACCACCCCGAATTAATAAAAAATTCAACTTTTACTCCCAAAGGGATATTTTTTTTGGAGGGAATGGATTATAATGTTGTTACCAACGAGCAGCAACCTCGTGAAGATGAAAACCAGAATGGGAAACAACCGGCACGCCCCACCGCCGGCTGCTTCCCAGGCTGATTTTCCTCTTCACGAGGCTTGGGGCGACTGCCCCAAGCCCGGAAGCCCCCAGGCTTCCGGGTCTGCGGACTACCGCCATAAATCCCTTATGCCCTTATGCCCTTACGCCCTTAACTCACCACCAACCCAATCCACCACCCCCAGGGAGATGACCAACATCATGTGCGAAATACAATACGACATCACCTACAACGACCTCAACCCCACGTTCCTTTTCACCTGCCAGCTGTCCCGAAAGGAACCCGAACTCCCCCATAGCCACGACTTCATAGAAATCGCCCTGATACTCTCCGGGGAGGGCCACTTTATGCTGGACGGAAAATGGTATCCCGTCAAAAAAGGCGATGTACTCCTCATCAACCCGGGCATCCAGCACCACTGCACCTACATAAATCCGGATGCCCCCCTGGAAGAATCCTACGTAGCCTTTACCGACATCCACATACGGGACATGGAACGCAACCAGATCCTCTTCCCCGGCCACGAATGCCTCATCCGCCCCGGTGAAAAGACCTTTGTCACCCTATCCCGCCTCTGCTCCCTCATCAAAACAGAGAGCACCAGCTGCCAGCCCGGGCGCTACTTCATGCTCAAAGCCTACGTCACCCAGATGATCCTCCTCCTTTACCGCGAGCAGGTCGCTGCACCCGTAAGCATAGAGGACGGCTACGAATTTGAATCCACCAACAAAAAATACGTCGTGGAACAAATCATCGACTACCTGGATTGCCACTACAACGAAAAAATATCCCTTGATCAGATAGCCCGCAACATGTACCTGAGCCCCTTTTACATATCCAAAATATTTAAAAGCGAAACCGGTGACACCCCTATCAACCACCTCATAAAGGTGAGAATGGAAAAAGCAAAGCTTCTGCTGGACAAACAAAAGGATGCCAGTATTCAGGACATTGCCTTGTGCGTGGGGTATGACGACGCATACCACTTCAGCAAACTGTTTAAAAAACACTTTGGGGAGTCTCCCTCTAAATATAGGAAGAAACAGATTTAAACAGCAGAATACAGGCCAGGATTTTCATAAGACCTGGCCTTATAACATTTACACTCTTCCCAATAGCTGATATAATAAAAAGGCACCGGCCGCCGGGACTATGTGTAAGCTCCTGCCTGCCATATTACAGTTGTATCAATCAGCATTTCTTTTCGTATAATATTTCAATCTTTCTGTCCGAATCGGACAATTATTCAATGCAAGTTTTCAGAAGACAATTCTATGAATCAAAACATAAAAGAACCTTAGAATATAATCGTTTTAATCGTTTTAAAATGTAAGATGCGGTTGTCCGGTGTCGGATTTTTCAGTTATAATTATATGAAAGACAGGATTTTGCACATGGCTTACGGAACAGGAGGCTGTGTGAGAAAACGCACGAAAAAGATTAACAAAATGCTGGAAGAAAAGAATCCGGCAACTAAAAACTCCATTCATCATGAAGATTTGGCGCTGAAAACAGCGGCTCAATACTTCGGTGAAGAGCTGATGCCCCTGCTTGGAATTCAGGGTGTGGCCGACTACATCGCTCCTACGGAGACTGTAATACTGGAAGCGCGGCAAATGTATCAGGATTTTAACTATGTACGGAAGGATGATTCCTGGATCCATCTGGAATTTGAAAGCGATTCCATTACCAAGGAAGATCTGAAACGATTCCGAGAATATGAGGCAGCTACCAGCCGGATACATCATGTGGAAGTGATCACCTATGTAATCTGTTCCTCCAAGGTAAAGCATCCGAGAACAATCCTTAAAGAAGGAATTAATGTTTACCAGGTAAAGGTGGTACGTCTTAAGGGGAAGAACTCGGACCAGCTTTTCAAACGCCTGAAAGAGAATGCAGAACAGGGGCTGAAACCCTCAAAGGCAGATCTTGTTTCCCTGCTGCTCACACCGCTGATGTCAGGCCGCCTTAGAATCGAGGAGCGGATTATAAAAAGCCTGAATATACTTCAAAATTCCAGAGAACTAATAACCGAAATGGAACTGGAAAAAATGCAGGCCGTTTTGTATACACTGGCAGATAAATTTTTGAATGAAACGGAATTAAACAGAGTAAAGGAGATGATAGCAATGACGAAATTAGGAGAAATGCTGGTAGAGGACGGAATCGAAAAAGGGATTGTCGAAACCTGTCGAGAACTAGGGGTAAGCTTTGATGAGACTGCTAAAAAGATAAAACAACGATTCGGTATCAGTGAAAAGGAAGCCCGGGAAATTGTCCGCAAATATTGGTTTTAACAAACAATTGGTAAATTCAACTATACCAATCCTCGGCAAATTTTTTCTTTCAATATCTACCGTTACTATCCAGAATACCATGACTCGCAGGGAAGTCTGGAAGGGAAACAATGTTCACACCGACGAGCGCTATTCGACTCTGCTCGTCGGTGTGATCCCCCCTATATTCCCAACCAGTTAAAATACTTCGTTATTTCATAAAGATACTGTTCGCAACTGTGGTCTGAACTGACAGATGATGAACAGCTCATAGAAGTTACCGCTATAACCGTAAGTCTAGCTTATGCGCTTTTAAAGCCATGTAAATTACCGGAATCATTTTATATATTTGTTTCCTTTTTCTCTCAATACCGGGAAAAATCAGCCATCAGCCACACCGCAAAGTACGCCGAAATATTTTTTATTGCTGCCCCTAAAATACTTGCCAAAGAATATTTACAGCACACACAGCAACTGTTATAATAAACACACATCGGCGACCGGAACTATGTGTAGTCTCCTGTCTGACGGAAATAATCATACTAATCAGCATTTCGTATTTACATTTCAAAAATTCTGTCCGATTCGGACAATTATTCAATGCATCTTTGCAGGAATATAAAATCTATAGAAGAACATAATGTAACCACCAAAATTAACAAATTTAAAATGTAAGATGCGGTTGTCCGGTGTCGGATTTTCAGTTATAATTATATGAAAGACAGGATTTTGCACATGGCTTACGGAACAGGAGGCTGTGTGAGAAAACGCACGAAAAAGATTAACAAAATGCTGGAAGAAAAGAATCCGGCAACTAAAAACTCCATTCATCATGAAGATTTGGCGCTGAAAACAGCGGCTCAATACTTCGGTGAAGAGCTGATGCCCCTGCTTGGAATTCAGGGTGTGGCCGACTACATCGCTCCTACGGAGACTGTAATACTGGAAGCGCGGCAAATGTATCAGGATTTTAACTATGTACGGAAGGATGATTCCTGGATCCATCTGGAATTTGAAAGCGATTCCATTACCAAGGAAGATCTGAAACGATTCCGAGAATATGAGGCAGCTACCAGCCGGATACATCATGTGGAAGTGATCACCTATGTAATCTGTTCCTCCAAGGTAAAGCATCCGAGAACAATCCTTAAAGAAGGAATTAATGTTTACCAGGTAAAGGTGGTACGTCTTAAGGGGAAGAACTCGGACCAGCTTTTCAAACGCCTGAAAGAGAATGCAGAACAGGGGCTGAAACCCTCAAAGGCAGATCTTGTTTCCCTGCTGCTCACACCGCTGATGTCAGGCCGCCTTAGAATCGAGGAGCGGATTATAAAAAGCCTGAATATACTTCAAAATTCCAGAGAACTAATAACCGAAATGGAACTGGAAAAAATGCAGGCCGTTTTGTATACACTGGCAGATAAATTTTTGAATGAAACGGAATTAAACAGAGTAAAGGAGATGATAGCAATGACGAAATTAGGAGAAATGCTGGTAGAGGACGGAATTAAAAGAGGTATCGAAAGAGGATTGGAAGAGGGAATGGAAAAAGGAATAGAAAAAGGGATAGTCGAAACTTGCCGAGAACTGGGTGTCAGCTTTGATGAGACTATAAAAAAGATAAAACAACGATTCGGTATCAGTGAAAAGGAAGCCCGGGAAATTGTCAATAAATATTGGCTTTAACAAAATAAAATATCATCTCTTCCAAGCGAGAAGAAGAAGGCGGGTTCCCCGCCTTCTTCACTCCCATCCCCCAATCCTGACCGCCGTATAATAAATCCCATACACCAGTACAAAAAATCCCAATGCCGTCCCCATCGCCTGCCATATCCAAAACTCACCCGAAAAAACAGGCATCCCCGGTGCATCAAATACGATTCTCCGCGCTCCGTCATAAATCAGCCAACCGCTGATTATAAGCGCCGGCGGAACCGGAAGCAGAAAGAGCAGCAGCAATTGCCGGTTATTTAATCTGTTTATCATCTTTTCATTCATCCCCAGCTGCCCAAGTATCCTGTTCTGCCGTTTCTTTTTATCGCCGTCGCTGAGTGCCTGTGTTGCCAGAACCGCCGTTCCCGCAATTTCCAGAATGACAGATAGATATACCAGGCAGATCAATATCACATAAATCTGTGACAGAGAATCCTTCTGCACCCATTTCCCGGAAAGATAATCTTTATCCGTATATACTAAAGAAGTAACCGCATTCCCATTCTCCGTCTCAACCGATTTTCCAACCCCTCTGTCCAACAGAACAAGCCTCTCACCTTCCGTCAGCTGCCTGAGTTCCATACCGTTCAGCGGAACCTCTGTAATGACCGCATAAAGACTGTAAAGCAGCTCCATTCCCTCCGCTGTTTCGTCCGGAATCACAAGAATATAATCCAGGCCGTTTCCATAAGTGTCATTCTGACTGAAGGATTCTGAAAAAATCTTTCCCATCATCAGGCTCTGCCCGTTTATCTCCAGTTTTCCGGATTTCTCCATATAATCCTCAAATTCATCAGCAAGCTGCGGAATGCAATGGACATAACAGGAATTCTTGTCCAGCTCCGGCTCCTCGTATCCCAGCATATGTCTCAGATAAAGATAATCACTCTGTTTCATATAATTATCATATTGGAATTCCGCACGCGGAGTCATACGAACCTTCTTCCTCTCCTCCACTTCATTTTCCCAAACCGTATAAAATTCCCTGCTTCTCCCGGTATAAATTCCATAGACATGCGCCGACTTCACGGGAAACCTTTCTGAAATTCTTTCTTCATACGATGAAAAATCCGTCATTTCCCCTTCATGCAGAATCAATATATCAAACACATTCAATCCAATACTTTGATCTGCAAAATGGCCGGCAGCTGATGCGATTCCCAAAAAGGTAATGGAAAGCGTAAACAAAACAGACAATGTCCCCAGCACCACACTCATGGAACGGATCTTTGAAGTAAAGCCCCGGAAGACTGTCAGACGGTTTTTCCGATATGTCCAGCCTTTCCGTTTTTCAAGCCTCTCCGACAAAAAAGAAGGGACACTGAAAAAGAATGCAAACAGCCCGATGACCAGAAAGACCAGCCCTGTAAGAAGATCGAATCCTCTGCCGATGGGCCGTATCACAATAAGCGCATAACCTGCAGTAAAAAGGAGCAGTGACAGCAAAAATATCCCCGTGAAAAATGGTTTCCGGCACGGATGGCTGCTTTCAGTCTGTCTGTCATAATACAGCAAATCGTACAGCCGTATTTTATAAATCCTTTTCTTACTTTTATGCAGGGCAGACAAATACATGGCTGCAAAATACAACAGTGTCAGTCCGGCCGTTTTAAATGAGACGGAAAAACCCAACGTAAATGTCATCCCGAACATTTTAAGAACCGCGGATTCTACCAGCCAGGACAGGAGAATCCCCGCCGGGAGACCTGCGATGAAGGCCGTGCCCGCAATAATCAGGTTCTCATACAAAAACAGCCCGGCTATCGTCCTGGCGGAAAGCCCTGAAACCATATACAGACTCAGTTCCCTGCTTCGTCTTTTCAGCATATAGCCGGTCATATAGCTTACAAGCCAGCCCATCACCAGTATAATGAGCAGAGTAACCGCTATGATCATATAAGGCAGTACTTCCAGCTCCGGAAGCTGTCTGACCTTATCTGAAAAAAGCAGGGCATTATACGCATACATACACGCCACAGCGCAGGCAATTGTAATACAATACAGCACATAATCTCCCAGCTGCCTTTTTGCATTGCGCAGTATCAGCTTTTTCAGCATATGCCTTCACCTCCTAAAAGAGAAAGCACATCCAGAATTTCATGATAGAAAACGCTTCTTGTCTTTTCCCCCTTCCGGATTTCATTGAATATTTTTCCATCCTTCAGAAACAGAATACGATCTGCATAGCTAGAGCAGAACGCATCATGGGTAACCATAAAAACAGTCGTACCCATATCCTTATTCAGCTGTGCAATGATTTCCAGCAGAACGCGGGAGGAATGGGAGTCCAGCGCTCCCGTCGGTTCATCTGCCATAATCATCTTCGGACGGCAAATCACGGCCCGTGCAAAGGCACAGCGCTGTTTCTGCCCTCCGGAAACCTGATACGGAAATTTTTCCAGGATATCACTGATATGAAGCTTATCTGCAGTATCCCTTACTCTCTTGTCGATTTCCTCCGGATTCAGTCCCTTAATTGTCAGAGGAAGAGCCACGTTTTCTTCCAAAGTCAGTGTATCCAGCAGATTATATTCCTGAAAAACAAAGCCAAGGTTATCCCGTCTGAATTCGGCAATCTCATTTTCCCGGATGTCCGTAATATCCCTCCCGTCCAGAATAATGTGCCCGGCGCTCACTGTATCAATTGTGGAAAGGCAGTTCAGCAGAGTGGTTTTCCCGGAACCTGACGCGCCCATAATGCTGATATATTCACCTTCCCTTACATGAAAGCTCAGCTGATTAAGAGCCTTTGTCACGCTCCCTTGGTTACCATAATATTTTTCGATATTCTCCACCTGAAGGAGTATCTTATTTCCACTACCCAACTTACTCCACCACCTTTCCGTTTTCGATAACAACATCCCTGTCTTCAAATTTCAGTACATATTTGAAATTCACATCTTCGGCAGAATCAATATCAATTTTATAGGTTCCCTTCCTGTTTAAGGAAAATTCAGCAGAAAATGTGTATATCCTGGTTTCCGATACCGTATTTCCCTGAGAATCCCTGACAATATCCTCCGTCACCTCCGGAATTATAAAACAATAAGGAAAACGGCCTTCGATTTTTACCTGCACCACCCTTTCCCCTTCCCGAATCCATTCCACCCCCGGCGAATCAGATTTAATTGCCCATAAGGAGGGCACATAGAACCTGTCATCCGTTATATGCCTGATTCCGTACATAAAAATGACAGCTATGACCAGACCAGCAAGTAAAGCCGCCGCAGTTTTGGCCGTCTTCCCCCTTCTTTTCCTTCCCTTCCCGTATTTATTTTCCATAATGGACGCCTCCTTCCCGATTTCCTCTTCATTTTACCGGGAGGCTCCGCTTCGTTGTATATATGTTTCCTGATTTTATATGACAGATTTGTAAGATTCCTCCCGGCTGGATGGAGCACTAGACCTTCAGGTGCCCGCTTTTCGGAAAGCTAAGACGGATCGTTGTATACTGCCCCTGCTCTGACTGCGCTTCAATGGAAATCCCCAGCCTGAGGCACAGCTGCCTGCAAAGATACAATCCGATTCCGGTCGCTCCCTTTCCGGCTCTTCCATTGCTTCCCACAAATCCTTTATCAAATATCCTGTCGATCTCGCTCTCCTTAATACCCGCCCCGTTATCCGTGACCGCCAGGACAACATATCCTCCCATATCCGTGGATTCCACAGCAATCACAGGAGGTCTTCCGCCGCTGTATTTCACGCTGTTGATGATAATCTGGTTCATTATGAACACCACCCATTTTTCGTCGGAATATACCGTATCCCTGACCTTCTCCGTGCTCACGCTGACTCCGTTCTGTATCAGGAACTGCTTGTTCGCCGCAAGCGCTTCCATGACGCAGTCTCTCAGGGACAGTTCTTTGATAAAATAGTCTTTTTCCACATTCCCCAGCCTTGCATAAAACAGCACCCGCTCCACATACCGGCCGATCTGCTCGGTCTGTGACATGATTTTACGGATCGTGTCTGATTTGTTATTTTCACACAGAAGCTGTATTCCGGTAATCGGTATCTTGATTTCATGAATCCACTGCTCAATAAAATCCCTGTATTCCTCATTCAGCCGCTTCGCCTGTGAAACCTCATCCGTCATGGATTTAAGCGCTTCTTTTATCATTCGGAAATATACTTTTTCTGCGGATGATACCGGCTTTTGGGCGACCTCCGCCATGAGGTATTTCCTATCCAGGGAATCCAGCAGTGACTGCAGATACAGCAGCCTCTTCTTAAGTAAGACATAACCTCTGCACAAACTGCCCGAAACAATCCCCGCATAGCATATCCAGAGCAGAAACATTTCCTGGGGTGCAATGCCATAAAGATACAGCAGCACCGAAAAGAAAAGTCCTCCCGCCAGACAGGTGAGCAGTACCGCTCTTTTATCAGATAAATAATCGGAAAGCGTCATATTTTATATCCCATCCCTCTTTTTGTCTGTATCAGATTTTCTGCGCCAAGTCCGCTGAGCTTTTCCCGGATTCTCATGATATTCACACTCAGCGTATTATCATCAATATGAATCTGATTATCCCACAAAAATTCCACCAGATCCATTCTCGATACTATTTCCCCCGTATGGCTGAACAGATAATATATGATTTTCAGTTCCGTTTTTGTCAGTTCAGTCTCCTGGCCTTTGAAAGAAAGCGTTCCTGACACCAGGTTCAGACGAATCCCCTTATATTCCAGCCGTTCCGCCTGCTCTCCCGCTTTTCCCCTTTTCAGAAGAAGTCTGATCCTGGCGAGCAGTATCGGAACATTATACGGTTTGCTGACATAATCATCCCCTCCGACCGTAAGCGCATACAATTCATCCATGGATGTGTCACGGCCTGTTATAAACATGATCGGCGTATCGGTAAAGCTCCGGATATCCGCGCACAGACGGTATCCGTCCCTGTCCGGCAGGTTAATATCCAGCAGAATTAAATCCGGACAAAAGGATTTTACCAAATCAGTTACATGATGGAATTCAGCGGCGCTTTCCACCCGGTATCCCTCATTGGATAAAAGGATTTCCAGCTCCTCCCTTATCAGGTCCTCATCCTCAATTATCAGTATTTTTCCCATGCAGGCCTTCTCCTCATATGTCTTTCTTTCTATATTTATACAGTCTCAACACAAGTATAGCATTATCTGTGCCGGAACAAAATAATACATAAACAAAACAAGATTATACATTTTAATTTCCTCCCAATCCCCTAATATAGAATGGAACTTATAACTGTTCAGCAGCTTTGTATATTTCATTTTTTTATATCATCCGGGAGGGGATATCCAAATGACACCTATGAAATGGTTCTATTCTTTTATTAAGCCTTACCGAAAACGGCTCTTTCTGGGATTGTTTCTCGTAACATTTCTGGCAGGGCTGGCCATCATTAACCCTATCGTCAGCGGAAAAGTAGTAGATGATGTTATCAGCGGCGGGCAGTACGACAAGCTTCCCCTGTTTGTTTTCATACTGCTTCTGGTAACTGCAATACGAAGTGTACTCCGCTTCATGGTTCCTTACAATTTCGAAATTTGTTCCCAGGGTGTACTCTACAAAATGAGGGATGCGGTGTACCGCAAGCTCCTGATGGAAGACTTTGCATTCTATAACCGCAACCGGACCGGTGACCTGATGAGCCGCCAGACGGGTGATATGGATGCCATCCGCCACTTTGTGGCCAATGTTATTTCTTCCATTTATGAAAATATCCTTTATTTTGGTTTTGCTCTGATTATGATTTTTACCATCAACACCAAACTGGCCTTATGCATGCTCTGCATCCTCCCCTTTACGGTGGTGCTGACCGTTTGCCAGTTTAAACGGGTAAAACCTGCTTTCCACAATATCCGTACCCGCTTTTCCAGCCTGAACACTTTTGTCCAGGAAAACATCAGCGGCAACCGGGTTGTGAAGGCCTTTGCCAAAGAAGATTATGAAACAGAAAAATTTGAAGCGGAAAACGATGCCTATAAGGCAGCCGAACTGGACTGTGCGGCTATCTGGTCCAAATATGTCCCTGTTTTTGAATTTTTCTCCAATATTCTCACCGTTGTGCTCATGCTCTACGGCGGAATCATGGCTATCCGGGGTGAAATCTCCTTAGGAAGCCTTGTTACCGTAAACGGTTATCTCTGGATGCTGAATATGCCTCTGCGTATGGCAGGCTGGTTTGTAAACGATGTTCAGCGTTTCGTGACCTCCGTGGAAAAGATCCATACTACCTTTTCCGAGGAGCCCCATATCAGCAAACCCGATAATGCCATTACTAAAAAGCACTACAAAGGAAGCATCGAATTCAGGAATGTCTCCTATCAGGCGGAAGGCGAGGACATTATACAGGATGTGAGCTTTACGGTGAAGCCCGGCCAGACAATAGGTATCCTCGGCCCTACGGGAGCCGGAAAATCCACTATTATGAACCTGCTGTGCCGTTTTTATGATACAACTGCGGGCGATGTACTTGTGGACGGCGTCAACGTAAAGGATCTGGATTTGTATGAGCTGCGAGACAATATCGGCATGGCCATGCAGGATGTTTTCCTCTTTTCCGACACCATCGAGGGAAATATCGCTTATGCCCGCCCTGATTGTCCGTTTGAAAAAGTAAAAAAAGCGGCCATCGCCGCAGATGCCAACCATTTTATCCAGGCTATGCCCGACGGTTATGACACCATTGTCGGGGAACGGGGTGTCGGACTCTCCGGCGGCCAGAAGCAGCGTATTTCCCTGGCCCGTGCCCTGCTTAAGGATCCGTCCATCCTCATTCTGGATGACACCACCTCCGCTGTGGATATGGAAACGGAAACCTACATACAGAAACAGCTGAAAAACCTGGAAGGCAACCATACCATCTTCATCATCGCCTACCGTATATCCTCTTTGAAGGATGCCGATCAGATATTAGTACTGGATCACGGAAGGATCGCGGAACGGGGAACCCATGAAGAGCTGCTTAAGAACAACGGCTACTACGCCAGAGTATTTGAGCATCAGTATCATACACCGGCAAAGGAGGGACGTTAATATGGCACGTAACAGATACGATATAGACGAAGTCATGGAAGACCATTTTGACCTTGGACAGCTGAAACGTCTCGGCCACTATGTCCTTCCCTTCAAAAAAGATATGTTCCTGGCGGCGTTTCTCATGCTCTCCGCCAGTGCGCTCACCATGCTCATCCCCCGCTTTTTCATGACAGTCATGAACGACATCATTCCTGCGGGCGATATCAGGGGACTGTTCCTCATCAGCTTCTACACGCTGCTGATTATACTGTATTCAGTCGTCTCCCTGAAAGCCAAAATCAAAATCACCAACCGGGTTGGCCAGTCCGTCATCCACCAGCTGCGGACCGATATTTTCTGCCATCTGCAGGAGCTTCCTTTCTCCTACTATGATGACAAACCCCATGGAAAAATCCAGGTAAGGGTAGTAAACTATGTCAATAACCTGAGCGACCTGCTTTCCAATGGTCTTCTCAATACCATAACGGACCTGTGCAGCCTTATATTCATCATCTTTTTCATGCTTTCCATCAATGTTAAGCTGACCTTGATGTGTATGTGCGGCCTCCCTGTTCTGGCTATTTTTGCCAGTCTTATTAAGAAAAAACAGCACCGCGCCTGGCAGATCCAGAGCAACAAGCAGTCCAACCTGAATGCCTATATCGCAGAAAGCATTAACGGCATCCGGGTAACCCAGTCCTTTGTAAGAGAAAATGAAAACAGCGGTATTTTCAACAATCTCAGCGACGGCTACCGCCAGTCCTGGATGCATGCGGTTCGCTTCAACTTTATGATGGGGCCCACCGTAGATGTTATTTCCGCCGTAACCACTGCTTTCCTGTATGTGGCTATCGTAAATATGGCCATGAATGGCGGAACCGCTTCCGTAGGTGTCCTGGTAGCCTTTACCGGTTACATCAGCCGGTTCTGGTCACCTATCACCACACTGGCAAACTTTTACAATTCCCTGCTGACTGCGATTTCCTATCTGGAACGTATTTTTGAAACCATTGACGAGCCCGTTGCCGTAAAAGATGAGCCGGACGCCGTGGAAATGCCTCCCATCACAGGAAAGGTTACCTTTGATCATGTTTCCTTCTCCTACGAGGAAGGCTATAAGACGCTGGATGATGTGAGCTTCACCGCCATGCCCGGCGAGTCCTTTGCTATTGTAGGCCCTACCGGCGCCGGCAAAACCACCATCGTCAACCTGCTCAGCCGTTTCTACAACATCGGCAGCGGCACTATCCGGATTGATGATACCGATATATCCAAGGTCACTCTTCATTCCCTGCGTACCCAGATGGGCGTCATGATGCAGGACAGCTTTATCTTTTCCGGCACCATCATGGATAATATCCGTTACGGAAACCGTACCGCCACGGATGAAGAGGTTATCCGTGCCGCCAAAACCGTTTGTGCCCATGACTTCATCATGCAGATGGAGGATGGCTACCATACCCAGGTAAATGAAAGAGGAAGCCGCCTGTCCGCCGGACAGCGACAGCTGATTTCCTTCGCCCGTGCCCTGCTGGCCGATCCCAAAATCCTGATACTGGATGAAGCGACCTCCAGCATCGATACGGAGACAGAAATCATCCTGCAGAAAGGCCTGAACGAGCTTCTTAAAGGACGTACCTCCTTTATCATCGCCCACCGCCTTTCCACCATCCAGAACTGTACCCGCATCCTCTACGTGGATAAAGGCAAAATCCAGGAAAGCGGCAGCCATGAAGAGCTTCTTAAAAACCATGGCCCCTACTACAACCTGTTTATGTCCCAATACAGCTTTATGAACGACAAGGTCCAGGATGATTTCCCGGAAGAAAACTTCCCCGAAGCCTCTTATACCTGACACCGTCAACTACATCATTTCCCGTAATCCGGATGCGTTTCTATAATGACAAGCCGGATTCTGCGGTTATGAAAACCGGCCTCACTGAAAGTCCCCTTTACTTTCAGCGAGGCCGGCTCTTTTTACAGCTTCCTTCTTCTGCCCATTCAGATCACTTTACACCAATCCCCCTAATCCTTCGGAATATAATCCAGCAGATTAATATCCGCTTCCTCCTTTCCCGAAGAAACATACAAAACAAGTTCACTACAGCTTCCTTCCTCTACCGGAAAAGAATACATCCTCCCCTTCTCCCAACTTCCCGCTTCCGACTCCTCATCCAGATAATGCACGCTCATACCGCCGCCCTCCGTCTCCAGCCGTCCGCTGATTTGAATATACCAGGAACTATCATACTCCTCCGGAACCGTAAAATGCACCATCCCTTCCGAATACCCCACACTCTTCTCCAGCTTTTCCAAAGGCGAGTTTTTCATGAGCCCTTCCCTGACCAAAATCACCCCAAGGACACATAATAATACAACCCCCAGAACAATTATACCTTTTCTATACCTTACCACTCTTCCTTCCCCCCTCTTTTCAAAGACTCCAGCACCTCAATCAACTCGTCCCAACTGTTAACCGTCAAATAATCAACCCCATCCGGCGCCTCCTGCCCCTTCTTCGCATAAGGAGTATACCATACCGCCTTCATCCCCGCCCCCGCGGCCCCCTTCACATCACAAAAAAGATTATCCCCGCAATACCATATCCTGTCCGCCGGAACCCCCGCCTTAACCTGCGCCATTGCAAAGATCCTCGGATGAGGCTTTCTGAACAGATAATCACACGAAGTCATAACAAAAGAAAAATGATTCCCCGGAAGAAGCACATCTATCTTTTCCTTGAGACTCTGTGTACTCTTCATCATATTGCTCACTACAGCCGTCCCGATTCCCTCCCTGTAAAGATAATCCAGAAGCTTCTCCACATTTTCCGTAACCCTCACCCTGGCGGCTCCTTTCCAGAATACCCTCTCCACCTCCTCCCAGGGAATTCCAAGTTCTATTTCCAGATACTCATACAAATACCGATCAAACGAAACAGCAGAAAACTCCCCCTCTGCCTTCCCTCTCTTTTCCTCCCCAAAAAGCCCTTCCATATCTCCCGTCAGTTCATCCGCAAACTCCTGAAGCTGCTCCGCCGTAATCCCCCGCGGATTTTTCACCGCCATACTCAACACAGCCCGATTCCCCCTGACCGCATCATAATCCCCCTCATCCGCCAAAGTCTGCCCATAATCAAAAATCACCATTTCCGGCACCATTCCCATCCCATTTCCCTCCTATATTCATCCATTTCAACCCAACCCCTTACCCCCATTATACTTCCCCCAACTTACAATACGCAACTCTCCCCTCTTTTTATCTTTTACGCTTTTATCTTTTACGCTTTTATCTTTTACTCTTTTATCTTTTACTATTTCCCCCTATAATAGATATAGCATTTTACGGATTTCAACATCCGATTATAAGCCGCCCCAAGCGGCAGAATGAGAGGTAATAACATGAACCAGCTTTATACGGACCGGCTGGCCCGGGTATGCAGCAGGCTCCGGGAACATGGCCTGACACAAATGATAGTAAGCGATCCCTTAAGCATCGGATACCTTACCGGCGTATGGATCGAGCCCTACGAACGGCTTTTTGCCTTCTACATCCGCATCGACGGGAAACACATCTTCTTTCTGAACAATCTTTTCGTCATTCCGGACATTGATGTAACCAAGGTCTGGATGTCCGATACGGACGACTGTATCGGCATCGTGGCTTCCCATGTGGATGCCGGATCCGATATGGGGATTGATAAAAGCTGGCCTGCGCGCTTCCTCCTCGACCTGATGGAACGCAATCCCGGAGTACGTTATGTAAACTCCTCCGCGTGTGTGGACCGGGTACGCTCCATCAAGGATGAATATGAAAAGGAAAAAATGAGAGAATCCTCCCGCATCAATGACGCCTGCATGGAAAAAGCCGCCGCTTTTGTCAAAGAAGGGATGACGGAAAAGGAATGTGCGGATTATATCCGTTCCCTTTATAAGGAAGAAGGCTGCGAGGAGGGCTTTGAAACCATTATATCTTTCGGGGCCAATGCTGCGGATCCCCATCATGAACCGGATGACACTGTTTTAAAGGCCGGGGACTGTATTGTCATCGACATGGGCTGTAGGAAAGACGGCTACTGCTCCGACATGACCCGTACCTTTTTCTGCAAAAAGGAAGACCCCGAGTATGCGCCGATTCATGATTTGGTCAGAAGCGCCAATGAAATGGCGGAAAGCCTGATCCGCCCCGGCGTACGTTTCTGTGATCTGGACAAGGCCGCCAGAGATCTCATCACAGAAGCAGGCTACGGGGAATATTTCAATCATCGTCTGGGCCATTCCATCGGGATGCAGGATCATGAACCCGGAGACGTGAGCTTGGCTAATGCCGCTGTAGTGGAAGAAGGCATGACCTTTTCCATAGAGCCGGGAGTTTATCTTCCCGGAAAATTCGGCGTGCGCGTTGAGGATCTGGTTCTCGTCACACAAGACGGCTGTGAAGTCCTCAATAAAGTGGATAAACACTGGAAAAATATCGGCTGATGGGCCGGCAGGCTGCAGACGGATCCGTCCGTAATAGGAAAAGCATGAAAATCGCAAGGATTTCTTCCGGGAAAAATCGTCCATAGTATGTTAAAATATTGATATTCTATTTTTAATAACTACTCAGGGAGGGATATCAAATTATGGACAAAACATATATCTCACCGCATGAACGACTGAAAAAGTATGCTTTGGAGGATATTTCCTCTGTTTATGAGGTTTTTCATCTGTCTCAAGACGGGCTGAATGAAGCCCAGATCTTTCAGATGCGGAATAAATACGGCAGTAATCAGATTGGTTATGCGGTGAAGAATTCTTTTCTGCACCACCTCAAAAGAGCATTTATCAATCCCTTCAGCATTATCCTGTTTGTCCTTGCTGCCGTTTCTTTTATTACGGACGTCTGCCTGCAGTCCAATTACGGACGCAACGGCACCACTGTTATTATCATTCTGTCCATGCTCCTGCTCAGCGGGACCGTGCGCCTGCTTCAGGAGCTCAAGGCCGGCCATGCCGCCGAACTTCTGACGGAAAAAATACAGACTACCGTCACTGTCCGCCGTGAGGGTCATATCATGGAAGTTCCTTCAGAGGAGCTTGTTGTCGGCGACATTGTCCGACTTTCTGCCGGCGATCGGGTCCCTGCGGATATCCGCCTGAGCCGTACCAATGATCTATTTGTTTCCCAATCCCTGCTGACAGGCGAGAGCACTATTCTGGAAAAGAACGCGGAGCGCCTTAACCCGATGACTCATACCTCCCTGAACAGCTTTTCCAATCTTGCCTTCATGGGAACCATTGTCATCAGCGGTTCCGGGGAAGGAATTGTTCTGGCGGCCGGGATCAATACAGTATATGGAAGCTATCTCTATGAGCTTCAGCAGACAAAGCGCGGCTTCGAACAGGGCGTCAATTCCATCGCATGGGTGCTGATCCGTTTTATGGCGGCGCTTATCCCTTTCGTGTTTGTAATATCCGGCATCACAAAAGGCGACTGGCTGACTTCCTTTCTTTTTTCCCTGTCCGTAGCTGTCGGCCTGACGCCGGAGCTTCTTCCCATGGTCGTTAATGCCTGTCTTGCAAAAGGCAGTACCGCCATGGGCAAAAAGCAGACCATTGTAAAAAATATCAACGCCATGCAGAGCTTCGGCAGCATGGATATTCTTTGTGTGGATAAAACCGGAACCCTGACCGGCGATGAGGTTCTTCTGGAATATTACCTGGATATACTCGGTGATGAGCGTCAGGATGTATTGGACTGTGCCTATCTGAACAGTTTCTATCATACCGGCGTGACAAACCATCTGGACCGGGCGGTTTTAAAATACTCCTCCATGCCGGGAAAAGAGGAATATTTCAGGAGTCTGCCGGAAAAAGCAGAAAAGCTGGATGAACTGCCCTTCGATTATGACAGAAAATGTGTCAGTATCCTTTTATCTGTTCAGGATAAAGGCAATTATATCATTACAAAGGGGGACGTGGACAGCGTTTATTCACGGTGCCGCTATGTATGCCACCATGATCAGGTGATTGAAGTGGATCCCTCCGATTCCGGCGGCGTGCATGCGGTTGTCGATGAAATGCTTGAGGATGGCATGAAGGTACTGGCGGTCGCCTGTAAGCCTGCGCCCGGTCAGTCCCTCCTTTATCCGGAAGATGAAAGGGACTTGATTCTGTTAGGATATGTAGTCTTTTTCGATGCTCCCAAAAGCTCGGCCGCCAGTGCATTGGATAAGCTGCGGCAGCTTCATGTTCATGTAAAGGTGCTGACAGGGGATCAGAAAAGTGTAGCTGTCTCTATCTGCAGACGTCTTGGCATCCCGACAGACCTCTCTCTCACCGGAGAGGAAATCGAGAGCCTGACAGAGGATGAACTAATCACCTCCGTAGAGCAGGCCTCGATTTTTGCTGAACTGACTCCTAGCCAGAAATCGCAGATTATACAGGTGCTGCGTGAAAACGGCCATTCTGTGGGCTTCCTCGGCGACGGCATGAACGATCTTTCCGCCATGACCGCGGCAGATGTGGGCATTTCTGTTGATACGGCTGCTGAAGCCGCCAAAGAGTCCGCGGATGTCATTCTGCTGAAAAAGGATTTGAATGTACTGGAACAGGGGATAATGGAAGGCAGAAAGGCGTTTGCCAACATGTCCAAATATATCCGGATCACGGCATCCTCCAATTTCGGAAACATCCTTTCCATTGTACTCGCCGGCGCTTTTCTGCCCTTCCTTCCGATGACTGCCGTCCAGCTGCTTCTGCTGAACCTGCTTTACGATATTCTGTGTATGACGCTGCCATGGGACAACGTCGATGCGGATATTTATGATAAGCCTAATGTCTGGTCGGGAAAAACACTGGGCCGGTTCATGCGGTTCTTCGGGCCTTTAAGTTCGCTGTTTGATCTCATTACCTTTGCCTTTTTATATTATTTTTTATGTCCGGCGCTGACAGGAGGGCTGTTTCCGGAGCTGTCCCCCGCCATGCAGGAGCAGTATGCCATCCTGTTCCATACCGGCTGGTTTTTGGAATCCCTCTGGACTCAGGTGCTTATTCTGCATATGCTGCGCACCAAACACCTTCCGTTCGCGCAGAGCAGCGCTTCCGGCATCGTCTGGCTGGTGACCTCCGCAGGTCTTCTGCTGCTGACTGCAGTTGTCTATCTGCCGGTGGCGTCATGGCTTGGGCTTGCGCCTCTGCCCTTATATTATTTTGCATTTCTTGCGGCAGTTGTCCTCGCTTACATGCTGCTTGTGACCCTTGCCAAACGGTGGTATATCAAAAAGTACCACGAGCTGTTATAAAGGAGGGATACGATGAAAAAAATCAACTTTGTAGCATTGGATTCCTCCACCTTGCAATGGCTCAGGCAGGTTCTTTTAGAAAGGAGGACAGAAAGTGAAGCCGCGGCCGAATTATACCGGGGAGTGGAAGAACTCATCTCCGGCCAGCTGGACTCTCTCATGCTGGAACCGGACAGCAGCGTGTCCGTCCCGGCCAATGACGGACTGACCTGCGAGGATCTCACCATACATGCCAGGAGCCGCCAGGTACTCCGGGGAGGAGAAGAAATCCAGCTGACGCCAAAAGAATTCGACATTCTTTATTTCCTGGCCCGAAACCGGGGCATTGTCTTTACCAAAGAGCAGATATACCAGGCCATATGGGAAGAGGATTATTATACCACGGACAGCAACATCATGGCCTTTATCCGGAAGCTCCGCAAGAAAATAGAGCCTAACCCGGATGCGCCGGAATACATTCTTACTATTTGGGGAATCGGCTATAAATTCAATGATAAATTATGAAGAAACTCTCAGAAGCAATTGGTTTTTTTTAAATCAATTGCTTTTTTTCTTGCCGGAAAGCAAGAAAATCGCAAGGGTTCAGCCATAGGATTACGGCGGAAAACCTTCTATACTTTGTTTTGTAAAGGAAAGCGAGGTGATTTTTATGGGGTATTCGAATTGATTCTACGAATTGGACTGTCCATCCTGCCGGGCTTTTTTATCGGTCTGGAACGCCAGATAACAGGGCATCCCGCCGGCCGTTCCAAGACCCAGACAGCAGAATCTATTGTAAGCAGGCTCCTGACGGTACCGAGTGTTGTCAGAGCCGGCTGGGAGCTTCTATAGGAGGAAAACCACATGAATTTTACCTGTCTTATACTCGGCATTCTCTTTGCCTCAGCAGGAGTCTTTTTTTATTCCGGCAGGGCTGTTAACCACATTACGGCCTGGAAGTCAATGTCCGAAGACGAAAAAAGGAAAATACGGATCGGACCGCTCTGCCGGAATGTGGGGACTATGATTTTCATAAGCGGCATTATCTTTATTCTCAGCGGGTTATGGAAAGCCTTCCGCGGTGATGTATTCCTGTGGAGCATTATCGCCTGGCTGATCCTTTCAGGGCTTGACGTCTATTGGATTGGAAAATCCGGCAGATATCAAATCCCGGAATAAAAACTTTACTATTAAACTGAAGGAGGTATCAACACCAATGAATCAGAAAGAAAAGAACCGCGTAATGGTTCATAAAACAACAGCGGAAATGGTCCGCAGGGATGAAGCGAATAAAAAGCTGGTTTTTGCGGCCTCCAACAAAATCAAGCCCGTGCTGAAGCAGCTTGATTCCACGCTTACGGGCCTGGATGAAAACGCAGTGGCTTCCCACCGTTCCATGTATGGAAGAAACAAGGTTACCCATGAAAAGAAAAAGTCCCTTCCGGCACGTCTCGCGGGCGCTTTTATCAACCCTTTCACCGCGATACTGTTCTGCCTTGCAATTGTGTCGATTTTCACGGATATCCTTGTTCCTGTTTATCAGCAAATGCCGGAAGAAGTGTCACCGCTGACCGTCATCATCATTCTGACAATGGTATTCATTTCCGGAACACTGCGCTTTGTGCAGGAATCCCGCTCCGGGAATGCGGCTGAAAAACTGCTGGCAATGATTACCACCACCTGTACCGTCACCCGTAAAGACGGCACAAAGGAAATTCCGCTGGAAGAACTGGTTGTCGGCGACATCATCCATCTTTCCGCAGGCGATATGGTTCCTGCCGATGTGAGAGTCCTGGAAGCAAAGGATCTGTTCATCAGCCAGTCGGCACTGACCGGTGAAAGTGACCCGATCGAAAAGATTCCGGTTGTCTGTGAGCAGGAATGTGAAACAGTTACCGATTATACGAACATCGCCTTTATGGGGAGTAATGTTATCAGCGGAAGTGCCACAGCCGTCGTGATTTCCGTAGGTGATGACACCTTGTTCGGATCCATGGCTGTTTCCGTAGCAGGTGAAGCTGTTGAGACAAACTTCACCAAAGGGGTTAACGCCGTTTCCTGGATATTAATCCGTTTCATGCTGGTCATGGTTCCCGTCGTATTTTTCATCAACGGCCTTACGAAGGGCGACTGGCTCGAGGCTTTCCTGTTCGCTATCTCTGTTGCAGTCGGCCTCACTCCCGAGATGCTGCCGATGATCGTAACTACCTGTCTGGCGAAGGGAGCCGTATCCATGTCCAGGAAAAAAGCTATCGTAAAGAATCTGAATTCCATTCAGAATTTCGGGGCCATGGATGTGCTCTGCACGGATAAGACAGGAACTCTGACTCAGGACAAGGTTGTCCTGGAATATCACATGGATATCGCCGGAAAGGAAGATATCCGCGTTCTGCGGCACGCTTACCTGAACAGCTATTTCCAGACCGGCTATAAGAACCTGATGGATGTGGCCATTATTGACCGGACGGAAGAGGAAGAGGCTGCGAATCCACAGCTGGCGGATCTTTCGGAGATTTACCATAAGGTAGATGAGATTCCCTTTGATTTCTCACGCCGCCGTCTGTCCACAGTCGTTGAGGATAAAAACGGAAAACGGCAGATGATCACAAAGGGGGCCGTGGATGAAATGCTTTCTGTCTGCTCTTTTGCAGAGTATAAAGAGCAGATACAGCCGCTTACGGATGATATCCGCAAGGAAATCATGGCCACCGTCGATTCTTTGAATGAAAACGGCATGCGTGTCATTGCAATTGCCCAAAAAGAAGCCCTTCCCACCGTGGATACATACAGTGTCCGGGACGAAGGCGAGATGGTATTGATGGGATACCTGGCCTTCCTGGATCCTCCGAAAAAATCTACCGCTGATGCGCTCCGTGCCCTGAAGGAGCACGGCGTAACCACAAAGATTCTTACCGGAGACAACGACCGCGTAACCCGCTGTATCTGCAAACAGGTGGGCATGAAAGTGAGCAATCTGCTCCTCGGTTCCGACGTGGAGCGCATGAGTGATGATGAACTGATACAGGCTGCGGAAACCACCGATGTATTCGCCAAGCTTTCCCCTGATCAGAAGGCCCGCGTCGTATCCGCGCTGCGCAGCAACGGACATACGGTCGGCTTTATGGGAGACGGCATCAATGACGCCGCCGCCATGAAATCGGCAGATATCGGCATCTCTGTGGATACCGCCGTGGATATCGCCAAAGAGTCCGCGGACATCATCCTTCTGGAAAAGGATCTGATGGTTCTGGAGCAGGGGATCATTGAAGGGCGCAAGACCTATGCCAACATGATCAAATATATCAAGATGACTGCTTCCTCCAACTTCGGAAACATGTTCTCCGTGCTGGCCGCATCCGCACTGCTGCCGTTTCTGCCCATGGAAAGCATCCATCTGATTCTGCTGAACCTGATTTACGATTTAAGCTGTACCGCAATCCCATGGGATAATGTGGATGAGGAGTTCCTCACTATTCCCCGGAAATGGGATGCTTCCAGCATAGGCAACTTCATGATATGGATCGGGCCCACCAGCTCTGTCTTTGACTGGACGACCTACGCTTTCCTGTACTTTGTACTTTGCCCGTTCTTTGTATCAAACGGTGTCCGTTACAACGATCTGGCAGCACACTACAGCGGTGCGGAGCTGGCAAAGATGCAGCAGACCTATGCCGCCATGTTCCATGCGGGATGGTTTGTAGAGTCCATGTGGAGCCAGACCCTTGTTATCCACATGATCCGTACACCGAAGCTGCCCTTCATCCAGAGCCGTGCTTCAGCCCCGCTCACACTGCTTACCTTTACCGGTATCGCTGTGCTGACGATTATCCCCTTTACCGCCCTGGGTACCATGCTCGGCTTCGTAGCCCTGCCTGCAGCATATTTTGCTTATCTGATTCCCTGCATCCTGCTGTATATGGCGCTGGCTACTATTATGAAAAAAGCATATGTGCATCACTTCGGAGAACTGCTGTAACCGGTATTTTCTGCTGTGATTTGGCATAAATGCAAAAGAGACAGGCGCGCAGTATGTGATAGGTTCACATTACCGCCTTCCTGTCTCTCTTTTTAAGCTTTTTATTGAATAACCGGCCTTCCCGCTTTTCTACAGCTCCGGCTCTTCACTGTTCATCCACATGCCGTTCGTAAAATCGGGAACAGCCACCGGCTGCCCTCCAAGGGCGATGGATTCCTCCGACAAAGCGGTGATGCACATCCAGGATGCCGCATCATATACATCCACAGGACACGGTCTTTTCTCAATAACACTGTCAAAGAAAGCTCTCAGCACAAGCCAGTCCATGCCCCCGTGTCCGCCCAGCACTCCGTCATTCAGGAAATCCTTCCAGATAGGATGATCATACTCCTCCTCGTATTCTTTTGCATTTCCCCAATATTTACGGAAATCAAACTCTTCTTCTTCCGTATATTTTCCATCCAGGAATACCGTATCATTTTCTTCCTCATACATACCCTTTGTCCCGCGGACCGTAAAATCCCTGCTGTAAAAACGGGGCAGCGTGGTGTTCAGCGTCAGAAGGATCGTCTCTCCTCCCGCGCATTTGATAATTGTGTTTACCACATCTCCCTGGGCGAACCTGGTCTGTACCAGGCTCTCATTTTCCGGATACCTTTCCTTCGCAAAGGCATGCATCCCTTCCGCTCTGGAGGCCATGGATGTCAGCGTCAGCATCCGGTTTCCGTGATTGATATGAAGGATCTTGGCAATAGGCCCCAGCTCATGGGTGGGATAGTTTTCCGCGTTCCTGAATTTATAATTGCGCAGGCGGTAATGACGCTTTTCCAGACCGGTTCCCACTTCCTCACGAAGGTCATGCATATAGCCTCCCCTGCAGTGAACCACCTCGCCAAAAAGCCCCTGCCTTACCATGTTCAGCGCCATAAGCTCTCTTCTGCCGTAACAGCAGTTCTCCAGGAACATAAAGGGGGTTCCGGTCCGCTCATAGGCCTCCACCAGATCCCAGCACTGCCTGATGCTGTAAGCGCCTCCCACTTCCATTCCGACCGCAATCCCGGCCTGCATTGCCTCCACAGCTACGGGAATATGGCTCTCCCATGCGCAGGAAACCACCACAGCCTCCACATCCTTCCTGGCCAGCAGTTCCCTGTAATCCGTCGTCCATGCCGGGGTGTGCCCGCACAGCTCCTCTGTCAGCCGGGCCGCCTCTTCACAGCGGTCCTCATAAATATCACACACCGCCGTCACCTTAACCGAAGGCATTCTGAGTATCGCATCCTTAAGAAGCCCGTATCCCCGGTTTCCAAGTCCTATGATTCCTACTGAAAGTTTTTTCATATGGTTTATCCCCCATTTATTCCCTGTCCCATCCGCTTAAGCGATGTCATAAGGTTTTCTATATCTTTACTTTTACCATATCCAAAAATACATTTCTATAGGATTTGGGGGACAAAATCTTTGAATTCAGGTATGTTCCCTGCGCGCCATATAAATGCGGGGCGCCGCTCCCGTTGTCCTCTTGAAAACCGTGCTGAAATAGTTCTGATCCGAAAATCCCACCGCAGCAGCGGCCTGCCTTACGCTCATTCCCTCTTCCATCAGCCTGGCAGCCCTGCGCATTTTCATCTGGTTAAAATAGGCCATCATGCCGATTCCCGCATATCTGGTGAAGGTTTTCTTTATGGCGGATTCACTCATGCTGCACAAACGGGCCACCTCAGCGACGGTCAGCCTCTCCTCCACATGTTCCTCCAGCACCCGGACCACCCTGCGGTAATTCTCCGCTCCTGCCGACTGAATCCTGGTAAAATCCTCTTCTCCTCTTATACACGCCGAAAGAAGGATATTTTCAAGCCTGCTGACAAACAGATGGGCCTCCGCCTCCTTTCCCGCTATGATTTTCTGTGTCAATATCTTACGATCTATCTGAAAAATACGCGGCACACAGGAAAGCAGTTCGCACAGCTCTTCCACCTCTTCTCTCCCCGGCCGGAATCTCCACTCCTTCATTGCAGGCATGATATCTCCGGTAAATGTCACCACAATAATATCCGGACAGCTGTCCTTCTCCGACCAAAAGCTATGGAATTCCATGGGCCGGTGCAAAACCGCCTGGCCTGCCTCCAGAAGGAAAACATCCTTACCTGCCGTAACCCCTATCGCTCCCTCCACCACACAGACGAGCTCCCAGAAATCGTGGGTTTCCCCTCCGAAATAATAGTCTTTTCCGAAAACCTGCCTGAAAGCGCTGAACAGGGCGGATATACGTATGCACTTTTCCACTACGCAGCCTTTTAATGTTACATTATTTTTCATATCGGGTTCCAGTATCCTTTCCTGTTTTCAGAATACCATATGTTTTTTGAAAAGTCATTGGTGAAGTTATTGGGGGGCGGTGGGGGCCCTGAGCTTCTTGTATTCGGCCTGCCTTCCCGCTGCGGATTCCCTGCCCGGCGGATGTGTATCCCCTGCGCAGGCACGCTTTCGCTCTGCCAAAAACGCAGCGGTACTAAGATTGCAAAGGACGCAATCTAAGGACCGGCGTTTTT
>ENA-ORML01000489-ORML01000489.1-human-gut-metagenome-genome-assembly--contig:-NODE-489-length-47538-cov-3.849083_pt1 | contig 47538 bp, 41 predicted proteins | sample MGYA00242103_ERZ508995 | MGnify/ENA primary metagenome ERZ508995 (study PRJEB26280, sample SAMEA2338702) | human gut metagenome | biome: human gut; feature: human-associated habitat; material: faeces... | reverse complement strand
GGGGCGAAATATACGCGGAGCCGCCGCCCGGTGGAATTGGTTTATTATGAATGTTCAGAAACAAAAGAGGAGGCAATGCGGCGGGAATATGCGATTAAGCAGTTAAATCGCCGGCAGAAGCTCAGGTTGATTGCACAGCAGGGGGAGACAGAGTATGAATAACATTTTGAAAAAACGAAGTTCGGTTTTGGTGCGGGCGGCCATTGTGCTGGTTTCGGTAATTTTGCAGATTTTAACGATGTTTTTACTGGTGCGTCTGCTTCAGGAGTATGCGTCGTGGGCCTATCTGCTGATTGAAATCGCCAGCATTGCGGTTGTGTTTGTGCTGGTTGACGATTCCTCCTCTTTTAATTCATTTTGGATTGTCATTATTCTGGCGCTGCCGGTATTTGGCTACTGTCTCTATTTTATGTGGGGACGCAAACGTACGAACAGCGCCTTTTATAAAAAGTATAAAAAGATTTCAGGGAAAGGCAGAACCTATAAACAGCAGGACCCGGCGATTTTAGCAGAGCTGTCCGAGGTCCATCCGAATAAGGCCCAGGTCAGCCGTTATCTGGTTCATGAGGGCTTTTCACTTTATAAAAACACAGCGGTACGTTATTTTGAAGTCGGAGAAAAGAAATTTGATGCGCTTTTTGAAGATTTGGAGCGGGCCGAGAAATTTATTTTTATGGAATACTTTATTGTGTCCAATGGCGAGATATGGGACAGGCTGAAGGATGTCCTGGCGCGGAAGGCGGCGCAGAAGGTTGAAGTCCGCCTGCTTCTGGATGATTTTGGCTGTCTGTTTATGGACGGTGATGAAATCCGTCACGAACTCTCGAAGCTGGGAATCCGGGTCAGCATTTTTGCACCAATCATTAAGGATGTTTCCCGTCTGACATTTAACTATCGGAATCATCAGAAGATTGCGATTATCGATGGCAATATCGGCTATACCGGTGGTGTCAATCTGGCGGATGAATATGCCAATATTATCAATAGGTTCGGGCACTGGAAGGATACGGCGATTCGCCTGGAGGGCGACGGCGTATGGGGACTCACGGAAATCTTTTTGGAGATGTGGGAACTTTCGAAAGAAAAAGAGCAGTTGGATTATAATAAATACCGTCCAACGATTTCGGTGGATGCGCCGGGATATGTTCAGCCGGTAGCCGACGGCCCGGCCAATAACCCGGACAATCCGATTGAAGAAATGTATACCCATCTGGTGAATAAGGCCAGGGATTATATTTATTTTACGACGCCTTATCTGGTTTTAGACAACCGGATGGTGGATGATTTGTGCCGGGCTGCCCGAAGCGGCGTTGACGTGCGTATTATCACGCCGCGCCATTATGATAAATGGTATGTCTATATGGTAAACATTTCAAATTATGGACGGCTTATGGAAAATGGTATTCGAATTTATGAATATCTTCCGGGGTTTATTCATGCCAAAAACGTAATTTCGGATGATGAGTGCGGCGTCTGCGGGACAATTAATATGGACTATCGAAGTTTCTATCTGCATTATGAATGCGGCGTGCTTATGACGGAAGTTCCGGCAGTTATGGAAATGAAAGAAGACTTTTTGGAAACGATGCGGAAGAGCGAGCGAGTCAGTCTGGATGCATGGAAACGGCGTCCAATCTGGCAGAAGTGTGTCCAGGGATTTTTGAGAATTTTTTCACCATTATTATAACACAGGAGTTGAACAGGATATGAAAAAAGTAGTGACAATTGCGGGTTCTGATTCCAGCGGCGGCGCCGGAATCCAGGCGGATATCAAAACAATGATGGCCCACGGCGTTTATGCAATGAGTGCGATTACCGCACTGACAGCCCAGAATACGACCGGGGTTTACGATGTGCTGGAGGCTACGCCGGAGTTTGTCGGCGAACAGATAGATTGCATTTTTAATGACATCCGGCCGGATGCGGTGAAAATCGGCATGGTGTCTAATATCGGCATTATTGAAAAAATAGCAGAGAAATTAAAAGAACACAGGGCGGAGAATATTGTTGTGGACCCGGTGATGGTTTCAACCAGCGGCTGCGCCCTGATGAGCCCGGATGCTCAGGAAACACTGGTAAAAACTTTGCTTCCTCTGGCTGATATTATTACACCGAATATTCCGGAGGCTGAGTGCCTGTGCGGCTTTGAGATTAAATCTACGGAAGATATGGTGCGGGCCGCGGAGGTTATCGGGAAGAACCTCAAGGGCGGTGTGCTGATTAAGGGCGGCCATCTCACGGAAACAGCCGATGACTTGCTTTATTATCGGGGAGAGCTGCTCTGGTATCGGGGAGAGCGGGTGGATAATCCGAATACCCATGGCACGGGCTGTACCCTTTCCTCCGCCATTGCCAGCAATCTGGCCCTCGGTTATGATATGAAAACAAGTGTCAAAAATGCGAAGGATTATATTACCGGCGCCCTTAAAGACGGACTCGATTTGGGAAAGGGCAGCGGGCCTTTAAATCATGCCTATCGAATCTGCCCGAATTTATCCGGTGATGGCGCCGGGGAATGTTAAAGAGAAAAGGAATTTGATGAATGAGCGACGAAATTATTTTAGTGAATATGAATGATGATGAAATCGGCTGCTGTGAGAAGATGGAAGCTCATCGGATTCCGGCTCTGCACCGTGCTTTTTCAGTTTTCTTATATAAAAAAGAAGGTGGAAAGCTGTACATGCTGCTGCAAAAGCGGGCCGAGGGCAAGTATCATTCCGGCGGCCTTTGGACAAATGCCTGTTGTTCCCATCCGAGAAAGGGAGAAACACTGGCGGAAGCCGTACCGCGCCGAATGACGGAAGAATTGGGAATGGCGGCAGATGTGGAAGAAGAATTTGCTTTCACCTATTTTCACAGATTTTCAGAAGACTGTGCTGAGTTTGAGTATGACCATGTTTTTTCGGGAAAATGGGAAGGGGCGGTTCGGCCGAACCCGGAGGAGATTTCACAGGTTGCATGGATGGAATTTTCGGATGTTGAGCAGAAGATGCTGGCTCAGCCCGACGGCTTCAGTCCATGGTTTATGATTGCGGCTCCGAAGGTGATGGCTGTGCTCCGGGACAGGGAGCAGTGACAAAGGATACATAAACAAAGCTCTTGCGGTTATACCCGGGTTGGATATAGCTGCAGGAGCTTTTGAGATTTTTAGTAAATCGATTCCGGCGAACCGGCTTTAGATAGAAGGTCGGCCTCAATAAATCGGCATAACCGCCAAAAACTTATACATGAGTACAAAGTGGCAGAAGCTGCCGCCCATCACGAAAAGATGGAAGATTTCATGGGAGCCGAAATTTTTGTGACGGCTGTTGAAAATCGGAAGCTTCAAAGCGTAAATAACACCGCCGACCGTATAGATGATACCGCCGGTAAGGAGCCACATAAAGGCTTCCCGGGAAAGGCTGTTTAAAATCTGTGTGAAGGCAAGAACGCAGGTCCAGCCCATGCCGATATAAAGCACGGATGAAACCCATTTCGGACAGGTCACCCAAAAAGCTTTCAGGATAATTCCGAAAATGGCGATGCCCCAGACAATGGCTAAAAGGGTATAACCCAGAGTGCCCCGGATAGCGATGAGGCATACCGGTGTGTAGGTTCCGGCGATAAGCACGGAAATCATCATATGGTCAAATTTTTTTAAGCGTTTATTCACTTTCTCATTAATATCCAATGAATGGTACAGAGTGCTTGCCGCATATAGTAAAAGCATACTGACAATAAAAATGCTTAAAGCAATAACGTGTACGGCATCCGGAGCCGTACAGGCACGGAGAATCAATGGAACGGCGGCGAGCAGAGCCATAAGCCAGCCGATAAAATGGGTGATTGCGCTGCCGGGGTCTTTTGGTTTAAATTTCATAATATCACCTTCCAGTTTTAAAATTTCTATTAGTATATGGTTAAATGACGACACATAGTATTTAAAACTACATAATCTATAATATGATACTATCACAAATAAAATACATGTCAAGCGTAAAAAAATAAAAACAGTGAAAAAAATAAAAAACTATGGTATAGTAGTCATGAATGAATTTTTCTTGGGAGTGAGATAGTATTATGGGAAAATATTTTGGGACTGATGGATTCCGCGGCGAAGCGAATAAAACGCTGACAGTGGAACATGCATTTAAGGTTGGACGTTTTTTAGGATATTATTTTGGAAAAGAGCATAAGGCAAAAATTGTTATTGGAAAAGACACGCGGCGCTCCAGCTATATGTTTGAATATGCGTTGGCCGCGGGACTGACAGCCAGCGGAGCGGATGCTTATCTGCTGCATGTAACGACGACTCCAAGTGTTTCATTTGTGGTCCGCACCGAAGAATTTGACTGTGGAATTATGATTTCAGCCAGCCACAATCCGTTCTATGATAATGGTATTAAAATTATCAATGCCATGGGGCATAAAATGAGCGCCGATGTGGAGAAACTTATTGAAGACTATATTGATGGGAAAACAGAGGAACTTCCTCTGGCTACCGGTGAGAATATTGGCCGGACAGTGGATTACGCGATGGGAAGAAACCGTTATATCGGCCATCTGATTGCCACGGCAACCCGCTCGTTTAAAGATAAGAAAGTCGGTTTGGACTGCTCAAACGGTTCGGCGTCTTCAATTGCAAAAAGTGTATTTGACGCTTTGGGCGCAAAGACTTATGTCATTAATGCGGAGCCGGACGGTACAAATATCAATATGAACTGCGGTTCCACCCATATCGAGGTGCTGCAGAAATATGTCATGGAAAAGGGTCTGGATGTGGGCTTTGCCTATGACGGTGATGCGGACCGGTGTATTGCTGTGGACGATGAGGGACATATCGTGGACGGCGATTTGATTATGTATGTCTGCGGTAAATATATGCATGAAAACGGCAAGTTAAATAATGATACGGTTGTCACGACAGTTATGTCCAATTTCGGTTTATATCTTGCCCTCGATAAGGCGGGAATTCGCTATGAAAAAACGGCTGTCGGCGACAAATATGTTTATGAGAATATGATGCAGAATGGTCATTCGATTGGCGGCGAACAGTCGGGCCACATCATTTTCAGTAAGCTGGCCACAACAGGGGACGGTATTTTAACTTCATTAAAGATTATGGAAGTTATGCTTGAGAAAAAGGCGAAATTGTCCGATTTGATTAAACCGGTAAAGATTTATCCGCAGCTTCTTGTGAATGTCAGAGTGCATGATAAAAAGGCGGCCGAACAGGATGCAGATGTCCAGGCGGCTGTCAAAGCAGTGGAAGAGGCCCTTGGAAATACAGGCCGTATTCTTGTGCGCGAGAGCGGAACGGAGCCGCTGCTGCGGGTGATGGTGGAAGCGGAAACGGATGAAATCTGCAATAAATATGTTTATCAGGTAGTGGACGTTTTAAAGGCCAAAGGGCATGCGATTGAAGGGAAGTAGAGAAGATGGGAGACAGTCTGGTTGAACAGGTAAGAGATGCTATGCCGCCGGAGGATGATTTGTTTGAGGTGGCGGAGCTGTTTAAAGCCTTTGGGGATTCGACCCGGGCAAAAATTATATGTGCATTGAGTCAGTCGGAATTATGCGTGGGCGATCTGGCGCTGCTGCTCGAGATGAATCAGTCTGCCGTATCCCATCAGCTTCGGCTGTTAAAGCAGGCCAGACTGGTGAAAACCCGCCGGGACGGCAAGGTGCGCTACTATTCTCTGGCAGATGAACATATTCAGGAAATGTTTAAAGTGGCTTTTGACCATGTGATGGAAGAATAAAGAATCAAGGAGAAAAATGATAAAACTGGCTGTCAGCGGATAAGGTTATCCTTGGCAGCCGATTTTCATTAAACGACAGATGGTGAAGCGCAAAGTTTGGACAGTGGGGTGGGAGAGCGTATGATTTTAGTGACAGGCGGGTGCCGGAGCGGAAAAAGTGAATATGGTGAAAAACTGGTTGAGGCGATGGGAAAGCGCCGGTTATATGTGGCGACAGGCAAAGTTTTTGATGATGAAATGGCTCAGCGCGTGGAAAAGCATAAGGAACGCCGGGGGGAATTGTGGATAACTCATGAAGGCTATCTGGATTTGGAAGATTTGGATTATGCAGGCTTTGACGGGATTTTGCTGGACAGCGTGACTTCCATGGTGACAAATCTGCTGTTTGATTTTATCGGCGGTTTGACGGCGGCAGAAGCGGCGGGAGACAGCGATATGGATTTTTCAGGAGACAGCGATATAGATTTCGCGGCGGTTGATTTTGATGAGGCGGAGTCCTTTATTATGGAGAAATTTCAGAAATTTGCGGCGGCCGTGGAAGAGAAGCGTTTGCCCTATGTTATGGTGACTGATGAAATCGGACTGGGCGTTGTGCCTGAAACACCGCTTGGCCGGGGCTTCAGGGATATTCTCGGCCGGGTCAACCAGTATCTGGCGGCGAAGGCAGAGCAGGTTTATTTTGTTATCAGCGGTATTCCTGTGCAGATTAAGGCGGAGTGATTTATGGATACATTGATTTTGATGTTACAATTATTTACGAGCCTTCCCATCAATAAAAGTGTGGAAGTGAGTGATGAACGGCTGATTCGGGGCGTCGTTCTCTGGCCTGCGGCGGGCATTGTCATTGCCCTGTTTGATGCCCTGATTTTTTGGGCGGCCATGCATATTTTGCCTCTTTCGGCGGCGGCGGCACTGGCCCTGCTTGGCGAATTATGGATGACCCGGGGATTCCATCTGGATGGCCTGTGCGATACGGCGGATGCCCTTTTTTCTTCAAGAAGCCGGGAGCGGATGCTGGAGATAATGAAGGACAGTCATATCGGAACTTTTGGCGTTGTGGCGGCCATCGCCGATTTGGCATTTAAATATCTGTTGATCACGGCTTCAGCCATGCCGCTTTTTTTGATTCTGGCTGCCCCTGTGGCGGGAAAAATGGTGCAGAGCCTGTGCATGTACCGGGCGGTTTATCCGCGGGAGAGCGGCCTTGGAAAAAGCTATATCGGGCGGATTCCGCTGCATATTGCCATTATATCGGCCCTGTTCGGAGCCCTGTGGGTTGGCGCATGTCTGGGAATCGGGATTATCTGTACAGGTATCGGCTGCAGGACAGCGATAGGTATTCCGGTGCTTTTTGGCGTTGTCGGCCTGTGCTTTATATTGGCCTGGCTGTTCCGGCGGCACATGGAAAAGGCGATTGGCGGAATGACCGGGGATACCCTTGGCGCGGCTTCTGAGATTATTGAAATTTTCTATATGCTGCTTGTCGTGGCATTGGAAGGAGTATTGTGAGATGAAATTATACATAGTCCGGCACGGAGAAACAGAGTGCAATGTAAAACGCGTTTATTACGGCAGCCTGGATGTTTCTATTACGGAGAAGGGCAGAGAGCAGGCGGCTGCGGTGGGAGACATGCTTCGGGATGTGGTATTTGATAAAGTTATTATTTCCGGATTGCAGAGGACGCGGCAGACGGCGGAAACAGTTTTATCCAGGCAGACACAGCAAAGCAAGCAGACGCAGCAAAACAAGCAGACGCAGCAAAACAAGCAGACGCAGCAAAACGGGCAGATGCCGGAAATCTGGTCGATACCGGCTTTTAATGAGATGAATTTCGGGGCATGGGAAGGCCTTCATTATACACAGGTAAGGGAACTTTATCCGGGGGATTATGCGGCTATGTCCGGAGACTGGATAAATTGCCCGCCGACCGGGGGAGAGCGTTTTACGGAGTTCAGCCGACGGGTGCTGGACGGATGGCGGGAGCTTTCCGGCAGGGAAGCTTTTCGAAGGGCTGATAATGTCCTTTTTGTTGGTCACAGCGGGCCGATTCAGTGTCTGATATGTCATTTTTTGGGAACAGCTGCGTCCAATATATGGCATCTGGAGATTCAGCAGGGGGCTTATACCTGTTTTGAAATTGTGAATGATTTTCCTGTATTGAAAGGATTTAATGTGAAATGTTGAGTTTAGAAGAGGTCTGCAAAGGGATTCAGCCTGCGGATGCGGAAATGATGCATCGGGTTTGGAAAATATGGGATAATAAATGTATTCCGCTCCGAAGTCTGGACTGGCTTCAGGAAACCCTTGTGCGGATAGCGGGAGTACAGCGGACAACCCACCCATCGATTGAGCGGAAACTCACAATCGTTATGGCGGCGGATAACGGCGTCATTGCCGAGGGTGTGAGTCAGTCGGACTATCATGTGACAACCCAGGTTGTGGAAAATATGCTTCACCGCAGGGCGACAATAGCGTTGATGTCCGAAAAAGCGGGAAGCGATTTTCTTGTGGCGGACATGGGAATGAAGGAAAAAGTTGAAGGGGTTTTAAATCTGTCCCGGATGCGGGGAACCGATAATATAGCCTGCGGCCCGGCGATGAGCCGGGAGACGGCGGCGGCGGCCATTGAGGCCGGCGCTAATCTGGCGTTGCAAAAGGCGGCAGAAGGCTATCAGTTACTCTCCACAGGGGAAATGGGCATCGGCAATACAACGAGCAGCAGTGCGGTGCTGGCAGTTCTTTCGGGCCGGAGGGCGGCCGATGTCACCGGGCGGGGGGCCGGGCTTTCCGGAGAAGGGCTTGAGCGGAAAATTCGGACTATTGAAAAGGCTGTTGCCCATAATCAGCCAAATTCAAAGGATGCCATTGATGTGCTGTCAAAGGTCGGCGGCCTGGATATTGCGGGACTGACTGGCGTATTTCTGGGCGCGGCGGCAGCGGGAGTACCGGTGGTTATTGACGGATTTATTGCATCTGTGGCAGCTCTTTTGGCAAAACAGCTTGCTCCGGCGGCTATGGATGGGATGATTGCTTCCCATTGCTCAAAGGAACCGGGGGCGGCGCTTGCCCTGAATATGCTTGGCCTAAAACCGGTCATCTACGGTAATTTTCATCTTGGAGAGGGCAGCGGCGCGGTGCTTTTATTTTCGATGCTTGACCAGGTATTCCATTTATATGAAGAACTTCCGAGTTTTGAAGAAGGAAAAATTGAAACATACATCCCTTTAAAATAGCGGGGAAACATGATATACTGTGAGCAGACTTGAAATCAATAAAAACAGGAGGTACATTTATGCGAGAAGTAGAAACCGTAGGTATCTTAACCAGCGGCGGTGATGCGCCCGGAATGAATGCGGCGATTCGGGCGGTTGTGCGGACCGCTTTGGCCAGCGGCATGAAGGTAAAAGGGATTAAAAGAGGCTATGCCGGCCTGTTAAATAATGAAATTATAGATATGGATTCCAAAATGGTATCCGAGATAGCACGTCTCGGCGGTACAATTCTGTTTACGGCCAGATGCAAGGAATTTGAAACGAAGGAAGGCCAGCTCAAGGGCGCGCAGATTTTGAAGGATAACGGAATTGACGGCCTGATTGTTATCGGCGGCGACGGTTCTTTCCGCGGCGCACAGAAACTCTCTGCCCTCGGAATTAATACGATTGGGATTCCGGGAACTATTGATTTGGATATTAATTGTACGGATTATACGATAGGATTTGATACGGCTGTGAATACGGCGATGAGCGCCATTGATAAGATTAAAGATACGTCCACATCCCATGAGCGGTGCAGTATCATCGAGGTTATGGGAAGAAATGCCGGATATATTGCCCTCTGGTGTCAGATGGCAAACGGTGCGGACGGTATTCTTATACCGGAGAAAGAGGCGTTCAACGAGCAGGATTTAATTGATTCGATTATGCACAACCGCTCAAAGGGCAAAACCCATCATGTCATTATCAATGCGGAGGGCGTGGGGCATACAAATCGCCTGGCACGGCGTATCGAGGCGGCGACGGGCATTGAAACCCGTGCGACGGTTCTCGGGCATATCCAGCGCGGCGGTTCTCCGACAGCCAGAGACCGTGTCACAGCGGCGACAATGGGGGGCTATGCCATTGATTTGCTTCACAGAGGTGAAACGAACCGGGTTATCTGTTTAAAAGGCGGAAATTACGTGGATTTTGATATCGATGAAGGGCTGGCGATGGAAAAGACGATTAATGAATATCAGTTCCTCATCAGCCGGTTGATGTCGATGTACTAAAAAATAATGCTGCAGTAGGATTTGAAATCTTACCGCAGCATTATTTATTCGGAAATATATTTTTTCATTGTCTCATAAACTTTTGGGTCTTTCAGCAGTTCTCTTGCAAAATGATTGTGTCCGAGAATATCCTTTGGAAGATAAGGCCAGCCCGGATAACATTCGTCACAAAAGCCTTTCATATCCTTTGGCACACGGCCAAAACCACCTTCAAATAAAATCTGCTGTGTCGGGAAGATCATATCCTTCGGCCAGATATAGCGTCGCCACGGAGCATCTTCCGAGAGGTTTTCCAGGCCAAAGGCGACAGCGGAGGCTTCGGATCTATCACAGAAAATTCCCTCCGTTTTTGCTTTTTCATAAAACTGTTTAAAATGAACCTCAATTTTTTCAATTTCCCGTTTAACCGGTTCCGGCTTCTGTTTTTTTAAATCAACAGGTCCGCATTGAACAACATAATTGCTGCCGGGAGCAAAAAGATATGGATTTTGACGCCAATAATCCAGATGGTTGTCCGAGTTGGTCAGACTGTCAATGAGACCGCGGCGCAGCTCACGCAGGCGGTGTTCATTCTTTTCGGAGCAATCTCTTGCCCAATCCCAGAGAGAAACATCAATAAAACAAGGGATGTCGGGGCTGCGATGGCTGAAACGAAACTGTTTAACAAGCGCAAAATAATCATAGACCAGAGTTATCTGATACTCCGGGTCCTCTTTCAGGAGTTCATAAAGCGCCATCCCATCTTCACGCATCATACAGATATCCACGTCGTCATCCCACGGAATAAGCCCTTCGCAGGAAGCAGCGCCGATGAGACTCCCAAAACCAAGCCAGTAATCCAGATGATGTTGCTGACATAATTCTTCCAGCTTGTGAAGTAATTTGCTGTTGCAGAGCTGGAATGTCCGAAAGGGCTCATCTGCTTTTGGAAGAGAATGGAAAAAGCGTTTTCGAGTTTCGTGGGGCGTTTCATTTTCCTGTCGGAAAAAAACATCGCCGTATAATTTCATATGTGTGTCGTGAATGGCCATATCTGAACTCAATTCGTCCATTCGCCCATTTAACTGGTTGGACTGGCGGTTAAGCTGTTCCTGAAGACTGGCAATTTCCTGACGGAGCTGGTTTACGTCATAACGGATATCATAGGTTGCAGAGTGAAATGACCGGGAAGATGGCGGCAAAAGCCGCATTTGTATTTTTTTAAGTTTTTTTCTCAAAGTCATAGCGCCATCCTGCCTTTCTAAAATTTTATTTCTAAAATCTTACATTTTTCTTACATATTTCAAACATAACATGGGGAAGATGGACTGTCAATCGACAAAAATAGAGAAAATCATCAAAAAAATATACAAAAAAAGAAAGAAATTATCTGACATAATTTCTTTCTGAATATTAGCGTATGATAATAACTAACAAGGCTCTCCGGTATAGTAGGATAAGGCGCCGATTGTCTGAATCAGATGTTCCCGGCTTCCGTGCCATGCGAGATAGTCGTCAAAAGCTTCCAAAATCTGGTTGTTAAAAATATTGGCGTCACTCAGCAGCTCAAAAAATGTTTCATTATGAGGAACCCGCTTTTCGCCCACATACCAGGTGCTCCGGCTTTCATTGAGATAATCTTCCGGGTCCCCCTGATATTTAGGATAAATAAAACAGGTTTTTGAGGAAGAAAGTTTCAACCGATTTTCGATAAAACGAACAAGCCGCCGGCGCATCTGCGGGTTAGTCTGCAGGAAAATGCAGGTCCGGCGCACGGATGCGATGACCTTAGTCAGGGTTTTCCGGGACAAACGGTAATGGTAAGTTATACGAATGGCGTATAAGAGACAATCGACAATATTCCGACGTTCCTTTTTGCTTAATGAAACCAGGGCTTCCAGGTTGAGCTGGGATGGCTCCATATGATTTAAACGTTTTAATAAGAGCGTATCCATAAGTGTCTCAATCCGGCGGTAATAAAAGGCCTCATAGCGGCGTTCCGGGTGCTCGTTCATATCTTTCTGCATCCGCGCGTAAAGATATGGATGGGTGTGGGTATCCAAGGCATAATGACAAAGAAATCCGGCAATATAGGCCAGACAGATTTCCTTTTCCTCTGTTTCGAGAACAACAGTATACTCTAATAAATTGTCAAAAAAGATACCGGTATTTTTCTCATGAAGAATGTTGCATATATTGTTCTTCCGTTTGCGCATGTAAGGATTCAAGTAATAGAAGAAGATGTCCGGGCCCTGAAGTCCCATGTGATATGCGTTTGGATTTTTTCGGATAATTTCTTTTAAATAATTCGGGGAAAGCGATTGATAAGCCCGTTCACCGAATAGATAATTTGTAATTAGTCCAGGCATATACAAAATCTCCTTTTTTGCAATATAAATCTATTTTATCAAATTATAGCAGATTAGCAATGAAAATCCGATGAACAATTATAAAACTATTATTAATTTTTTCTGATTGCGGAGAAGAGTGTGCAATGTTAGAATGATTATGGGTGAAATAAATGGATTTATTTGATTATATGAGAGAAAATACAATGGAAAAAGAATCGCCGCTGGCATCCAGGCTGCGTCCCTCCACATTGGAGGAGATTGTGGGACAGCAGCATATTCTCGGAAAAGATAAGATGCTTTATCGGGCGATTAAGGCGGATAAGCTCAGTTCGATTATTTTGTACGGGCCGCCGGGAACCGGGAAAACAACTATTGCCCGGGTTATCGCCAATACGACAAAGGCAGTTTTCACGCAGATGAATGCGACCGTGGCCGGAAAAAAGGACATGGAGCAGGTTGTGGCGGCGGCTAAAGAGCGCCGGGGAATGTACGGCCAGAAGACAATTTTGTTTGTGGATGAAATACATCGTTTTAATAAAAGCCAGCAGGATTACCTGCTTCCTTTTGTGGAGGACGGAACAGTTATTTTAATTGGAGCGACTACGGAAAATCCTTACTTTGAGGTGAACAGCGCGCTGATTTCAAGGTCTGTCATTTTCCGTTTGGAGCCGCTGAATAATGAGGATATTAAAGAATTGATTCGGCGGGCCGTCTGCGATGTGGAGAAGGGGATGGGCGCTTATCATGCGGAAATCAGCGAGGATGCGCTGGCTTTTCTGGCGGAAATGAGCAATGGCGATGCCCGGACTGCCCTCAACGCTGTGGAGTTGGGAATTCTGACAACGGAGCCGTCGGAGGACGGGATTATACACATCACATTGGATGTTGTCGGTGAATGTATTCAAAAACGGGTGACTTTATACGATAAAAATGGAGATAATCATTATGACACGATTTCTGCCTTTATAAAAAGTATGCGGGGCTCAGACCCGGATGCGGCGGTCTATTATCTGGCCCGGATGCTTTATGCAGGGGAAGATGTGGCCTTTGTTGCGCGGCGGATTATGATATGTGCGGCGGAGGATGTGGGAAATGCAGACCCGCAGGCATTGACAGTGGCGGTAAGTGCAGCCCAGGCCGTAGAGCGGCTTGGTATGCCGGAAGCCCGGATTCCATTGGCCCAGGCAGCGATTTATGTGGCGTGTGCGCCGAAGAGCAATGCGGCGTATATGGCGATTAACGAGGCGCTGGACTGGGTGGCGAAGCATAAGAGCGAGCCGATTCCGCCTTATCTGCAGGATGCAAGTTACCGCGGGGCAAAAAATTTCGGCCATGGCATTGGCTATCAGTATGCCCACGATTATCACAATCATTGGGTGAATCAACAATATCTGCCGGATACTCTGGCCGGTCACCGGTTTTATGACAGCGGCGATTTAGGCTATGAGGCAAAAATGAAACAATGGCTGAAAGATTTAAAACAGGAAGGATAAAGAGACATGGAGTTATACATTGTAAGACATGGAAAAACATATTGGAACAATGAAAAAAAGATTCAGGGATGGGCGGACATCGAGCTGACAGAGTCGGGCCGCCGGGTGGCTTATGATTCGGCGGAAGGTATGAAAGATATTCATTTTGATGCGATTTACTCAAGTCCGCTGAAACGGGCCTATGAAACTGCCTGTATCCTGAAGGGCAGCAGGGAACTTCCTGTTGTTGTGGATGAACGGATTAAAGAGATTGGTTTCGGCGTGCTGGAAGGCGCGGATTTTACAAAAATCCGCGGCGATAAGACGAGCAGATTTACCGCTTTTTTTAATGCCCCGGAGTGCTATGAGGCGCCGGAGGGCGGTGAATCCATTCAGCAGGTCTGCGACCGGGCGGAGGCTTTTCTCAGGGAAATCATTGCAAAGCATGAGAAGGATGAACGGGTTATGATTGTAGCCCACGGTGCGGTAAATAAGGCGATGCTGCACTATATCCGTAAAAATGAAATTAAAGACCTGTGGGAAGGTTCGCTGCAGAGAAACTGCGGCGTGACCATTGTAGACTGCCGAGACGGCAAATTTGATGTGATTGAAGATAATAAGGTGTTTTATGAATACAAAAAAGCGTAGGATGCTTGTTCTGTCCCTGGATGCGGTGGGCAGCCGGGATATTGAAAAGGCAAAGGATTTACCGGGTTTTTCCCGTTTCTTTGAGGGGGCCGGCAGATGTATGGCGGTGGACTCCGTATATCCGAGTATAACTTATCCGGCCCATACGACCATTGTGACCGGGCGTTATCCCTGTCATCACGGGGTGGTCAATAATACGAAAATCCAGCCGGGACGAAAATCGCCGGACTGGTACTGGCAGCGAAAATATATCCGTGGGACAACCCTTTATGACGAAGCCAGGTCTAAGGGGATGACGACGGCGGCGCTGCTCTGGCCGGTGACGGCGAAGGCAAAGATTACGTATAATGTGCCGGAAATCTTTGCAAACCGGCCCTGGACAAATCAGATATTGACATCCCTTGCAAATGGAACGCCGATGTATCAGTTTCGCCTGAATCAAAAATTCGGCCATCTGCGGAACGGAATTCGGGAGCCGGAGCTGGATAATTTTACCCACGCTTCGCTCATTTATACATTGGAAAAATACAGGCCGGATTTGACGCTGGTACATTTCACCGATGTGGACAGCCAAAAACATGATTATGGAACAGAGTCCCCGGAGGCCTGGGCGGCCATGGAGCGGCACAGTAATCGCCTGATGGAGATACAGGATACGCTGGAGCGGCTTGGAATGGCGGAGGATACCGTTTTTGTATTATTGGGGGACCATAGTCAGAAGGACGTATCCAGAATCATTTGCCTGAATGCACTCTTCCTGGAAAAGGGATGGATTTCGCAGAAGCGGGGAAAAATAAGAGACTGGCGAGTTTATTCAAAGGGCTGTGACGGCAGCGCCTATATTTATATCCGTGACAGACAGCTCTATCCGGAGGTTTACGAACTTTTAAAAGAGCTGAGGGATGAAAAACGATGGGGCATAGAAGCTCTTTACACCGGTAAAAGTGCGGCCCGAATGGGAGCGGACGGGGCGTGCGCCTTTATGGTTGAGGCGGCGGACGGTTACTTTTTCCGGGATGATACGGAAACATTCACACGGCTGACAAAGGATGGAGAGCACAAGGGGTGTCATGGTTACCGCCCGGAAAAAACGGGATATCAGACATTTTTCGCATTAAAAGGCCCGGGAATACGGGAAAATCAGGAGGTCGAAAGGATGTGCCTGGCGGATGAGGGGCCGACATTGGCTGCATTACTCGGGTTGGATTTGGGTATAACGGATGGAAAAGTTATTCATACTTTTCTGGAAAAGGAGTAAAGATGTTTAAAAATTTATCGAAGAAGGAAATAAGCTGGATGTTTTACGATTGGGCAAACTCCGCTTATACAATGGTTGTCACTTCCACAATTATGAGTTTATATTTTTTAAGCTCCGCAGGCGCAGCTTTGACAGGAAAGGTCGCGGACCCGGCGGTGACGGCAAATGCCTATTGGGGATTTGCCAATTCGGCGGCAACCCTTGTGCTTGTTTTGCTGTCTCCGATTTTGGGGACAATGGCGGATTATAAAGGAAAGAAAAAGCAGATGTTTCAGACCTTTTTATTCACCGGTGTCATATTTACCGCACTGCTGGCATTTATTCCGTCGAACCAGTGGATGCTGCTGCTCATAGCCTATGTGATTACGGCGATTGGCTTTGCCGGATCAAATATATTTTATGACGCCTTTCTTGTGGATGTCTCTGAGGATGACAATATGGACAGGGTGTCCAGCCTGGGCTTTGCCCTCGGATATATAGGAAGTACGATACCTTTTATTATCTGCATGGTTTTCGTTGTTCTGGCGACTCTCGGAAAAGCGCCGTTCAGCGTGGAAACGGCTTATAAGATATCCTTTATTATTACGGCGCTTTGGTGGATTGGCTTCAGCATACCGATTTTGCGGGATGTCCATCAGGTTTATGGAATTGAGCCGGAACCCCATTTTGTCAGGAACAGCTTCCGGCGGCTTGGTCAGACCCTTAAAGAAATACGGAAACACCGTCACATTTTTACCTTCCTGCTGGCCTATTTCTTCTATATCGACGGCGTGGATACTATTATAAAAATGGCGACGGCCTATGGCAGCACCATAGGGATTGGCAGTATTATGCTGCTGCTTATTTTGCTGGTGACCCAGTTCGTTGCATTTCCTTTTGCGATTATTTACGGAAAGCTGGCGGAAAAGTTTGGCACAAAGCGCACGCTGAATATGGGTATTCTGACTTACTGTGTCATTTGTATTGTCGCTTTCTTTATGAGCCCGGAGCGGGACACAAAAACTCTGACAATTATGTTTTGGGTTTTGGCGATGCTGGTCGGCACAGCCCAGGGCGGAATCCAGGCCCTCAGCCGTTCCTATTTTGGACGTATTGTACCTAAAAATCAGGCCAATGAATTCTTTGGATTTTATAATATTTTCGGTAAATTTGCCGCCATCTTAGGGCCGATTTTGTTCGGATGGATTTCTCTGGCAACGGGAAAAGCCAACTATGGCGTTGGCAGTATCATTATTTTGTTTATCGTCGGCAGCATCATTTTCCATTTTGTGCCGGATGACAGAGAGTTGTAAGAAAGAATATTGTAATCGGAGTAGAAAAATGAGAAAGTACTTAAACATAAAAAAGGATATAGTTCTTGCTGTAATCAGCGCACTTTTCGGTATATTGAATGTGGCCGGGCAAAGTATGTATTTTGAAGATTGTCTGCCTGTGGGTATGGGTATAAGGCCAATTTTGTCAGCATTAGGAACTGCGGTGATTTATTCGGTTATTTTTTATATCGCGGCATGTTGTTTGTTATCCTTATTTGATAAAATGGCCTTGGAGCAGGGAGAAAAATCAAAAATACTTAAGGGAATATGGAACTATGTGGATAATCATATATTTTGGGCGAGTTTCCTCTTTATTTTGCTTATGTGGCTTCCATGGGTTATTGTGTTTTATCCGGCGAGTATGGACTGGGATGTATATCGTCAGCTAAGTTCTTATCTGGGTATTTGGGCGCACAGCAATCATGACCCGTGGTTTTCATCTTGTGTTCTGGGGATTTGTTACCAGTTGGGTGTAAAACTTGGAAGTGAGAATTTAGGTATTTTTATTTTTGTTATTATTCGGGATGTATTGATGGCTCTTATTTATGCTAAATGTATTCAGATGTTAAAAGAAGCGGGATTAAAACGGTGGATATATTATTTGGCGTTATGTTTTTATGCGGTAACGCCGGTGTGGGGAGCTTATTCAAAGCACGCCTTTAAAGATACATTTTGCTGTGCATTGTTTGTTTGGTATATTATCAGCTTGATTGTATTGATTATGAATCAAAAAGGGGGAAGTTTGAAGAGAAAGCATTGTATTTCATATGGAACGGCGGCGCTTTTTTTGTCATTATTTCGGAATAATTGTGTGTATGTAGCAGCACCGATTACTTTTCTTTTGGTTATTTATTTGCTGGTGAAGCGGGAAAAATGTATTTATAGTATTCTTATTGTGGCTTTGTTGGGCATCTATTTTGTTTTTAATAGTTTTATCTTCAATTATTGCGGAGTGGAGAGAGGAAGCAGCAGAGAAGCTCTATCGATTCCTTTTCAGCAGACGGCGAGAACTGTGAGAGATTATTCGGATGAAATTACAGAGGAAGAGAGAAGGGCAATTAATAATTTGCTGGATTATGACTCTATGGCAGAAAATTATGATCCTCTGCTTTCGGATCCGATTAAAGATCATATGAAATCCGGTGCTGGAAAAGAAGCTATTAAGGATTATTTTATTACATGGTTTAAAATGTTTTTTAAATATCCGTGGACTTATATCGAGGCAGGGCTCGGGCAGAGCTACGGTTATTATGCATTTACGCCAAGATTTCCATACGGGGCCGGAAATTACAACAGCGGCATGACAATTTTTAATTGGATACATGTAGATGCTTTCCAGGAATATTATTCCTTCCATTATGTGGAACAATGGGAAAAAGGAAGAAATATCCTGGCAGCTTGGGCTGATTTATGGGATAAAATTCCTGTGTTGAATTGGACGAACAAAATTCCGTTATATACATGGAGTATATTTTTATTAGGATATTATCTGCTGAAAAAACGGCGGTTGGCAGATATACTGCCGATACTGGCATTATTGATTATGATATTGACATGTATGGCTTCGCCGGTAAACGGCTGTTTCCGATATTTTGCGCCGGTGGCGGCATCAACTCCTGCTCTTTTATTATTATTAGGAAAAAGAAATAAAATGGATGTGCCGGATGACAGAGAGTTGTAAGAAATGGATTGGCGGATGTGCTTGTTAATTGGGCAAAATTCATGTATACTATGTACTAAGTGGGGCGAGCGGCATCTGCCGTCAGGATGCGCTGGCACTCAGAAAGGATGGAAATAGGGAAAATGAAGATACTTTCGTTTGCTGTACCTTGCTATAACTCAGAGGCATACATGAGAAAATGTATCGATTCTCTTCTTGTTGGGGGCGAGGACGTTGAAATTATTATTGTAGATGATGGCTCAAAGGACGGCACGGCGGCTATTGCCGACGAATATGCGGCGGCATATCCGGATATTATCAAAGCGGTTCATCAGGAAAACGGCGGGCATGGCGAAGCGGTGAATACAGGTTTGAGAAATGCCGGCGGTTTATATTATAAAGTAGTGGATTCGGATGACTGGCTGGATGAGGAAAGCCTGAAAAAGGTAATTGAAGTACTGAAAAGTTTTGCACAAAATAGAAAACGTGTAGATTTGATGATTTGTAATTATGTTTATGAGCATGTGGAGGATGGAACCTCGAAGACAATCCGATATACTCGCGTGCTGCCGGAAGATAAGGTGTTTGGATGGAATCAGGTGGGCCGTTTTAGGGTAGATCAGAATCTGCTGATGCATTCATTAATTTATAGGACAAAGGTGCTGCGGGAGTCCGGACTTGAATTGCCGAAACATACTTTTTATGTAGATAATCTGTTTGCCTATATTCCGCTGCCCTATGTGCGGAGCCTGTATTATATGAATGTGGACTTATATCGTTATTATATTGGCCGGATCGATCAGTCTGTCAATGAATCTGTGATGATTGGCCGGATTGACCAGCAGATTCGGGTTAATAAGATGATGTTTGATGCCTACAGTCTGCCGGATGATGTATTTAATAAACGGCTGTCCCGGTATATGATGAGCTATCTGGCGATGATTTGCCTGGTGACATCGATTATGCTGACTATTTCCGGTACGGAGGAAAATAAGCAGAAGAGAAAAGAACTCTGGCAATATTTTAAGGAAAATGACCCGGGAATGTACTGGCGGCTGCGCAGAGGCCTGAGAGGAATCGTCAGCAATCCTCCGGGAGTTATCTCAAGCTCGCTTATGCGTAAGGGTTATCATCTGGCCCAGAAGATTTATAAATTTAATTAGTGTTTGTATTTTGTATAATGAAGGAAGATAATATGCAAATCCCCTACTGCTTTAGTCATGCAGCAGGGGATTTTTGTGTTTTGCCGAGATTGACAAAAGTCATTTTTCTTGCAGAAACCATTGACAATATACCTATAAGGGGTATATACTAAACATACCCTCAAGGGGTATATTGATAAAGGATTCATTGTCTGAATTTGAATAGAAAGGGATGTGTATTCTCATGGAAAAGGGGAAAGAATGTTGCTGTCATAAGACGAAGGAGCGTTCTGAGGCAGAATATAAAAGTCTTATCCACCGTTTGAACCGGATTGAAGGACAGATACGGGGGATTAAAGGCATGGTGGAAAAGGATGCTTATTGTACGGATATTTTGATTCAGGTGGCCGCGGCCAATGCAGCTTTGAACGGTTTTTCGCGGGAACTGCTTTCGAATCATATTCGAACCTGTGTGGCGGAAGATATCCGCCAGGGTAAAGATGAAACAATTGATGAATTGGTAGCATTGTTACCAAAACTTATGAAATAGAGCTTGCGATAGTGTCAGGCAAGCTTAAAAGGGAGGCATAATTATGGAGCAATATACGGTAACCGGGATGTCCTGTGCGGCCTGCAGCAGCCGGGTGGAAAAGGCTGTGTCGAAGGTGCCGGGGGTGACATCCTGTTCGGTCAGCCTGCTGACAAATTCAATGGGCGTGGAGGGCACGGCTTCGGCTGAAGCCATTATTTCCGCCGTGGAAGAGGCGGGATACGGCGCATCGAAAAAAGGCGCGGCGGGTCAGGCCCAGGGCGCGTCAAACGCAGATGCGGAGGATATGTTAAAGGACCGGGAAACGCCGGTTTTGAAGCGGAGACTTTTCACATCCCTTGGCTTTCTTATTGTTCTCATGTATTTTTCCATGGGGCATATGATGTGGGGATGGCCGGTCCCGGCATTTTTTGAAAATAACCATGTGGCTATGGGATTGCTGCAGCTTTTGCTGACAATCATTGTTATGGTTATCAATCAGAAATTTTTTATCAGCGGCTTTAAGAGCCTGTTTCATCGGGCACCAAACATGGATACGCTGGTAGCCCTTGGCTCGGGGGCATCCTTCATTTATAGTACCTATGCCCTGTTTGCCATGACGGATGCTCAGGCCCATGGCGATATGGCCGGGGTAATGACCTATATGCATGAATTTTATTTTGAGTCGGCGGCAATGATTCTGACATTGATTACTGTCGGAAAAATGCTGGAGGCCCGTTCGAAGGGCAAAACAACGGACGCTTTAAAAAGCCTCATGAAAATGGCCCCGAAGACGGCAACGATTTTGAGAGACGGTGTCGAGGCGGTGGTGCCGATTGAGCAGGTGAGAAAGGGCGATACTTTTGTTGTCCGACCGGGGGAAAATATACCGGTGGATGGTATTATCCTGGAGGGCAGCAGCGCCGTCAATGAATCTGCGCTGACCGGAGAAAGTATACCGGTGGACAAGGCGGAGGGCGATGCAGTGTCTGCGGCTACCGTCAATCAGTCCGGGTTTATCCGGTGTGAGGCGACCCGTGTCGGAGAGGATACAACGTTGTCGCAGATTATAAAGATGGTCAGCGATGCGGCGGCAACAAAGGCCCCGATAGCCAAGGTGGCCGATAAAGTATCCGGCATTTTTGTGCCATCTGTTATTACGATTGCGGTTGTGACAACGATTATCTGGCTGATTGCCGGGCAGACCTTCGGCTTTGCTCTGGCCAGAGGAATATCCGTGCTTGTCATCAGTTGCCCATGTGCATTGGGGCTGGCAACGCCGGTAGCTATTATGGTAGGCAATGGAATGGGAGCCAAACACGGAATTCTTTTTAAAACGGCGGTATCTCTGGAAGAAGCCGGAAAGGTTCAGATTGTGGCCCTGGATAAAACGGGAACAATCACCAGCGGAGAGCCAAAGGTTACAGATATGCTTCCTTCCGATGGAATTCAGGAGGATGAACTTCTGCGCCTGGCCTATGCGCTGGAAAAGAAAAGCGAGCATCCTCTGGCAAGAGCTATTTTGCAGAGAGCAGAGGAAAAACATATACCAGCGGCAGAGGTTGCCGATTTTCAGGCCCTGCCGGGCAATGGACTGAGAGCCGTGCTGGATGGAAAAGCGCTGGTTGGCGGCAATTTAAATTTTGTCAGCGGGCTGATGAAGGTTTCCGATGAGATGAAACGAAAGGCCGAAGTGCTGGCGGAGGCCGGAAAGACCCCGTTGTTCTTCGGACAGGATGGGAAATTGATTGGTATTATTGCGGTTGCCGATGTGATTAAAGAGGATAGTCCGCAGGCTGTCCGGGAACTGCAGAATATGGGTATCCGGGTTGTCATGCTGACCGGAGATAATGAGCGGACAGCAAAGGCAATCGGGCAGCAGGCCGGAGTTGACGAGGTGATTGCCGGCGTATTGCCGGATGGCAAAGAAAGCGTTATCCGTGCCCTGAAAGAAAAAGGTAAAGTGGCAATGGTCGGCGACGGCATTAACGATGCCCCGGCATTAACGCGGGCGGATATCGGTATTGCCATCGGTGCCGGAACAGATATAGCTATTGATGCAGCGGATGTTGTTCTTATGAAAAGCCGTTTGAGTGATGTTCCGGCAGCCATTCGGATGAGCCGGGCCACTTTGCGAAACATCCATGAAAACCTGTTTTGGGCATTTTTCTACAATGTCATTGGAATTCCGCTGGCGGCAGGCATCTGGATTCCGATTTTCGGCTTAAAGCTGAATCCGATGTTTGGGGCGGCGGCTATGAGCTTGTCCAGCTTCTGCGTCGTATCCAATGCACTGCGCCTGAATTTCTTTAATATGCACAATGCCTCGAAGGATAAGAAAATCCAGAGTGTGGATGTGTCGGAGGCAGTAGCAGCGGTAAGTATGAATAAAGCGGTAAGCGGAAATAAAACTGAAAGCGAAATGGAAGCGTGTGGAATTCAGGAAGCGGCTATGACAAAAACTCTGGAAATCGAAGGGATGATGTGCGGCCATTGTGAAAAAATGGTGAAACGTTGTCTTGAAAAGTTCCCGCAGATTTCAGAGGCAGTTGTAAGCTTTGAGGCCGGAACGGCGGTTGTTTCCATGAGTGATGATGTGCCGGAGGAAGAGATTAAACAGGCGATTGAAAAGGCGGGATATGAGTATTTGGGAGAAAAATCTCTTGAATGAATCATAAAACCGTATTATCATAAAAACAAATATAGAAGGAGAGATTCAAAATGACAAAAGTAATGATTGAAGGCATGGGATGTCAGAAATGTGTAATGCACGTCACTGAGGCACTGGAAGGACTGGGCGTTAAGGATATCAATGTCAGCCTGGAAGATAAATGCGCGACCTTTGACGGCGCATATGATGAAGCAGCGCTGAAAGCCGCTATTGACGAAGTCGGTTTTGACGTGGTTGGAATTGAATAGGGATATATCTGTTGAGTTTTCAAGGGTTATTGCCTGTTTAATGGTTATTGGGATACACATATCATTGGGGATTTATCACGATGGCTATTTCGATGGAAGCAGGCTGGGTTTCGCGTGTCTTGTGGCAGATGCAGTAGGTATTTTCTGGCTGATATTGGGATTTTTCCTGTTTAATAACACCAGTTATACGAAGCTGTTGAAAAAAACAGCGATTCATATTGGAGTGCCAACATTCATATTCAGCCTTTTTGCTTTCTGTTTTGGAGAGTGGATTGTCGAGGGTGTTTCTCTGAAAGAAAGTATTCTGCATTCGATGAATGAATATGCGGATGTACTTCGAAATCTTTTACGGTGGAACAGCCCGGTTAAATACGGAGGGCATCTCTGGTATATTTATGTGTATTTATTGATAATATTTGTATATCCTGTATTGAAGGCAACGATTCAATATCTGGATGAGAAAATTGAAAGACAAAAAATATTTTTAATAATTACTTTTGCTGCTTTTATTATCAATGATATTGTTAAAAATGATTTGTTTCAATTTTCGCATCATTCAATTAATGCACTCTTCCCGGCGGCGATTATTGCTATGTGGGGCCATATTATTTATAAGCATAGAGAAACCCTGGCGGCGAAGAAAAATATTATAGGTACTGTGCTTGTTTTTGTGACTTTAAATATTATACGGGTATTTCTTCAATTGCATTTTTATACTGTCGGGGCCGGAGACAGCTTGCTCTTCTGGTATAGTTCAATAGGCGTTGTATGTGCGTCTTGCGTTGTGATTTTTTCATTCTGCCTGAAGGATGTTATTGCTAGAAAAGGTATAATTCAAAATGTAATTAGTGTTTTGGCGGATCACACATTTAATATTTATTTGGTCCACTATTTTGTGATTTATATTTTGAACCGGCTGAATTTTCAGGAATGGCTGTATCATTGGACGCAGCTTGAATGGGTATATATGATTTTGCTGGTATGTGTTGTTTTTTCAGTATCATTTATGATTTCTGTATGTTTGAAGCGGGCCTGCCGTTTGATTCAGAAAAAAAACAAATAATAAAAAGTGCATTTTCTCTGGTTGGAAAGTGCACTTTTTTTATCGGTTTGCTATTTTTTGTTCAAAAGGTTGTATTCACGTTGGATGGCATGTAACTGCATTTCAAAATCCTGAAGATTTTTTTGATTGATTGTGGAAAGAATGACGCCTGAAAAAAATGAAATCAAGGCAGCCAGTGCGACGAAACCACATACAATTAATGTTGGAAATTTTAAAACCAGCCCGGTTGCCAAGAATTCGGCAAACACAGGGATAAAGAAACCAAGGCTTAGAAGCAGCAGTATAATCGCTAAAATACTGAAGAAACCAAAAGGTTTATAATTCTTATAAAGTTTGATAATTGTTTTAATTACCTTGAAACCATCACTATACGTATTCAGCTTGGATTCACTGCCTTCAGGGCGGTCGCGATAGGTGACAATGACATTCTCCACAAGAAGATTTTTGTGGACCGCATGAATACTCATTTCCGTTTCAATTTCAAATCCCTTGGATAATACGGGGAAAGATTTTACAAATTGATAGGAAAATGCTCTGTACCCGGTCATAATATCCTTGATATCACTCTTAAACAGGGTATTAATGCTTTGTCGGACCAGGGAGTTTCCAAAATTATGGAAAGGCCGTTTGTTTTCTGTAAAATAGGTGGATGAAAGGCGGTCCCCCACAACCATATCGACATGGCGTTCTAAAACTTTATCCACCATTTCACGGGCAAATTCTGCCGGATAGGTGTCGTCACCATCAACCATAATATAGGCTTCTGCATCAATTTCACGAAACATTCTGCGAATAACATTTCCTTTTCCCTGATGATATTCATAACGTACAACAGCGCCTTCTGCTTCTGCAATAGCAGCAGTATCATCGGTGGAATTGTTGTCATAGACATAAATCGTTGCCTCCGGCAATACGGCTTTATAATCATTAATGACCTTCCTGACAGTTTTACTTTCATTATAGCATGGAATTAAAACAGCAATTTTATCCATAGTTTAGAAATCTCCTTTTTGAGTAAATTAATCCACTTGTTATGAGCACAGAAAACGGCCTATAATTTGTTATTGTATCATTATTTTGCTTTTTTTTAAATGATTAATTCAATTCTGGTGGTATTTTTTGTGAAATCAGTTATAATAAAAGAATAAATGAAGAAAAAAGGACGAAAGGGGACACATATGTCAGCATCTGATATTGGAATCGATTTGGGAACGGATAGTGTTCTTGTGTATATAAGAGGTACAGGCATAGTACTTCATGAACCTTCGGTGGTTGCTTATGACCGGGATACAAATGAAATTAAAAGCATTGGCGAAGAGGCCCGTGATATGATTGGACGCACCCCGGGAAATATTGCCGCTGTGCGCCCGCTTCGTCAGGGCGTGATTTCGGATTATACCATTACTGAAAAAATGCTTAAATATTTTATTCATAAAGCCGTTGGACGGAAAACCTTCTGGCGGCCAAGAATTACCGTGTGCGTGCCAAGCGGCGTGACAGAGGTGGAGAAACGGGCGGTTATTGACGCAACAATGGAGGCGGGCGCGAGAGATGTCATTATTGTGCAGGAGCCTATTGCAGCGGCATTGGGGGCCGGAATTGATATTTCGAAGCCTTTTGGAAATATTGTTGTGGATATTGGCGGCGGAACGACGGATGTGGCAGTTATTTCTTATGGCGACACGGTGGTCAGCCAGTCATTAAAGGTGGCCGGCAATGATTTTGATGATGCCATTATCCGGTATCTGCGGAAGAAATATGAAATTCTTGTGGGAGAGCGGACTGCGGAAGAGATTAAGAAGCAGATTGGCACGGCCTATCCGCGAGATGAGGAAGAGACCATGGAGGTCTGCGGCCGGAATGTTCTGACCGGTCTTCCAAAGACAATTGTCATGAGTTCTGTTGAAACTCAGGAAGCCCTGGAGGGCTGTCTGACTCAGATTATTACCGGAATTCACAAAGTTTTGGAAGAAACCCCGCCGGAATTGTCGGCAGATATCGCAACCCGCGGCATTTTACTTACAGGCGGCGGAAGTTTGTTGTACGGCATGGATCGATTGATCGAACAGATTACGGGGATTCGGACAACACTGGCGGATGACCCGATTTCCGTTGTGGCCATTGGCACTGGCAGATATACGGAATTTTCGGAAGCAAAAAAGAGCGGACGATAAGAGATAGAGGGGCTGGAAATATAGGAGTTTTCGGCCCTTTTTGAATCGGGAGGAAAGCATGGAGACACTTCATGGTTTAGTTGAACATATTGTTTATCATAATGAGAATAACGGCTATACAGTTCTGGCTTTGATGTGCCAGGGCGATGAAATCATGTGTACCGGGACAATGGCGATGGTCAACGAGGGGGAGTACATTAAGGCTGAAGGAGATTATGTGGAGCATGCGACTTATGGGCGGCAGTTCCGAATTGCCTCTTTTTCCATTGAAGCGCCGGAAGATTTATTTTCGATTGAGCGCTACCTCGGTTCAGGGGCAATTAAAGGCGTTGGTCCATCCCTCGCAGGCCGCATTGTCAAAAAGTTTAAAGAGGACAGCTTTAAGATTATCGAAAATGAGCCGGAACGGCTGGCGGAAATCAAGGGTATCAGCGAGCGGAAGGCCCAGGAGATTTATCAGCAGTTTCATGATAAGCAGGATATGCGTCAGGCAATGATGTTTTTATCGAAATATGGAATCAGTACGGCCTATGCGGTTAAGATTTATAATGAATATGGAAGCCGGCTTTATGACATTATCCGGGAAAATCCATATCAGCTGGCGGAGGATGTATCGGGTATCGGCTTTAGGCTGGCGGACGATATTGCGCGGAGAGCCGGAATCAGCCAGGATTCGGATTATCGGATAAGGAGCGGCGTTATTTATGTGCTTTTGCAGGCAAGCATGAACGGCCATGTATTCCTTCCGGTGGAAGAGTTAAAATATCAGGCGGCGGAAATCCTTGAAATATCCGAAGATTCGGTGGAGCGGCAGCTCATGGAGCTTTCCATTGATAAGAAAATCATTATTAAAACCATTGAGGAGCAACCGGTAGTCTATGCGTCCGCCTATTATTATCTTGAATTGAGCACGGCCCGGATGCTCAAAAATCTGAATATCAAATATGAAGTGAGTTTGAGAGAAGCGGAGCATCAGATTCAGCGTATTGAGGCGGAAGAGAAAATTGACCTCGATGAAATGCAGAAAACGGCAGTGGTGGAAGCGGCGCGAAACGGCGTGCTCGTAATTACCGGCGGACCGGGTACGGGAAAAACAACAACAATCAATACGATGATTCGTTTTTTCGAAAATGAGGGATTGGAGATTCGGCTGGCTGCGCCAACAGGCCGGGCGGCCAAACGAATGACTGAAGCCACGGGTTATGAAGCTCAGACGATTCACCGTATGCTGGAGCTGACCGGGGGACCGGAGGAGCAGGCCGGAAGCCGTTTTGAGCGAAATGAGCAGAATCCCCTGGAAACTGATGTCATCATTATCGATGAAATGTCCATGGTGGATATTCATTTGATGAATGCCCTGCTGAAAGCAATTATGCCGGGAACCCGGCTGATTATGGTGGGTGATGTGAACCAGCTTCCATCGGTGGGGCCGGGAAATGTGTTAAAGGATATCATCCAATCCCATTGTTTTAACGTGGTCATGCTCACAAAGATTTTCCGTCAGGCTATGGAGAGCGCGATTATCAAAAATGCCCATAAAATTAATGACGGTGAAGATATTGATTTGGAAGTGAAGACACCGGATTTCTTCTGCCTGAAACGCTATCAGGCGACGGATATCCAGGGGGTAATCATTGCCCTTGTGCGGGACAAACTTCCGAAAAATGTAGGGGCATCGGTGAATGATATTCAGGTGCTCACCCCTATGCGAAAGGGCGAACTCGGTGTTGAGCGTTTAAACAAACTGCTTCAGGAATATTTAAACCCGAAGGACGAAGCCAAGCGGGAAAAAGAGCAGGGCGACCGCCTGTTCCGCGAAGGCGATAAAGTCATGCAGATAAAAAATAACTATCAGCTTGAGTGGGAGATTACGGACAAATACGGCATCCCTCTTGAGAAAGGCATCGGAGTCTTTAACGGCGATATGGGTGTTGTCCGGGAAATCAACTTCTTTGCAGAACAGATGACAGTGGAGTTCGATGAAGGACGGAAAATCACCTATCCATTTGCCCAGTTGGACGAATTGGAACTCGCCTACGCTATCACCGTACATAAATCCCAGGGAAGCGGTGCGACTCGTTCCTTAGTGAAAAGCTAAGGCACTTAAGAAGTCGAAGTAGTAAAGTAAAATTGGTACAAAAGTGGTTAGAACCCGCCTGTTTGAAACGCTACGATAGATAATTAAGGAGAACTCTTAACTTGAATAGTCAAATGATAGAGCCAACGATAAGTTGGGCAACCCTCTTGAAGGACTATCCCTAATACTCCGACTGGCTATATATAACGAAAGTTAAATAGTCAGAAGCTCGGTGAAGTCGGCAGAAAGAGTACCTAAGTCAATGAAATAGGTAAGTAAAGATTGGTACACAAGTGGCTAGAGCCCACCTGTCAAGAAAACCTAAAGTAAACGATATGGGAAATGATATGCCGGGGGTCTATAAATCTCTCATGGTTAGAATGTACGGAATGTACTGACGAATCTGCGAATGTACGGGTCTAAACTGGCGAGACGTGGAAACACGGAGATTCCCCTTAGAGGGACGTCGGTGAGGTAAAGTAAAAATCGCGAACTATGAAATACCTTATATGCGGCAGGCGCATATGAATCCGACAGGCCTATAGCAGAAGCCTAAAAGAGAATATGAACAGATAAAGTTAAGGGAACGAGGAAAGGTATCAGGTTCTCATAATGAGAATAGACGGACGAAGAATAATAAGCCGTCAAACTGGTGCTGAAAAGTAGTGGTCGAACCTGAGAAATCCCTGTAATGGGGATGGAGGAATGGCCACAAGTCGTTACACTAATATTCACTAAACATCACTTAGCATTGGATGTGAGTAAGCCTAAAAGAGGCACCTCAAACAATGGGGGTGATGAACCAGTGGATGAACAACTTTCAGCAAGACCGCCTGTAGAAATACAGAAGGTCAAAAGGATTAAGCAGAAGAAAATTAACAAACTTCGATATGCTGAATACTACGACCAGCAAGAGTTATTAGATAGTCTGTATAAGGACAGTCAAAACGGCGCTATCTTTGATAAGCTGATGAAACATATTGTTTCAGACGCAAATATATTGATGGCATACCGTTCCATAAAACGAAACGCAGGTAGTAAAACACCTGGCACTGATGGACTAAACATTACAGATATTGAGAAACTCGAACCGGAAGTAGTATGCAAACGAGTGCGTAATATTCTTAATAACTATCAGCCCAGAAATGTCCGAAGAAAGGATATTCCAAAACCCAACGGAAAAACAAGACCACTTGGTATTCCGTGTATATGGGATAGATTGATACAACAATGTATCCTTCAAATACTCGAACCCATTTGCGAAGCAAAGTTCTTCGATGGTAGTTTTGGTTTCCGTCCACTAAGGTCTGCGGAAAATGCAATAAACGAGGTCTACCGATATATCAATCGGTCAAATCTGTATTATATGATTGAAGTAGACATAAAAGGATTCTTCGATAATGTCAACCACTCAAAGTTGATTCGACAAATGTGGGCTATGGGTATAAGGGACAAACAACTCCTGTGTGTTATCAAGAAAATACTAAAGGCAAAAATACAAATGCCGGATGGTACTATCTTGGAACCCACAAAAGGCACGCCGCAAGGCGGTATTATATCTCCTCTCCTTGCTAACATCGTTCTTAATGAACTGGACTGGCATATGGAAAGCCAATGGGGAGAAAATCCGCTTGCGTATAAATGGAAAGGTGGAGTAGCACCAAACGGAACATTCAGTAAAGGAAGTTCCTTTAGGGAAATGCGAAAAACTAATCTAAAAGAAATGCACACCATCCGCTATGCAGATGACGTGCGCATACTATGTGCCACAAAAAGTGAAGCACACAAAACATTATACGGAGTTGCGGAATGGCTCAAAAAACGCCTTGACCTTGATGTTTCAATGGAAAAGACCAGAATAGTAAATCTTCGAAAACAATCTGGGGAATTTCTGGGTATTGAGATTAGAACAAAGAGAAAAGGCAAAAAAGATGTCATTACATCCCATATGTGCCCTAAAGCGATTGAGCGCACAAAAGTTGCATTGAAAAAGCAAATCAAAGTCATTCAACGAAGCGGCAATAAAAATCAAGCTATTACCAACATCCAGTTGTATAACGCTGAAGTCAGAGGAATACACAACTATTTCTGTATGGCAACGGACATTACAACGGATTGTCAAGAGATACACAACTCGATTTACAAGGCTTTGTATAATCGGCTGAAACCCTTAAAGAAGTGTTCTTTATCTCCGAAACTTGGAGATTACAAGAACTATGGGAAATGCAAGCGGATAATGGAATGTCAAGGACATTACATTTTACCGATAGCGTATGTACACCATCGGAAAACCGCAGGCAAAAAGAAAGCCGTAAACCTATACACGCCAGAAGGTCGAAAATGGAAACACGACAATCTAATGTTTAGAAACGCTTGGTTACTAGGGGAACTGTATAAGTACCCTGTTAGAGATCGCTCGATTGAGTATAACGATAACCGTGTATCGCTCTTCTCAGCACAAAGAGGTCGATGTGCCATAACTGGCAGAGACTTTCTATGTCAAGAAGAAATACATTGCCACCATAAAACTCCAAGAGCCAAAGGTGGTAAAGACGGTTATAACAATCTTGTGCTTATACTGGAAGATGTGCATAAACTGGTACATTCTACAAAGAAAAGCACAATAGATTTCTATTTGGGTTTACTCAAGTTGAATGACAAGCAACTCAAAAAGCTTAATCACTTAAGGGAACTCGCAGGATTACCTGCAATCAGCCGAGTGCAATAACACTACGGCGAATAAATGCTGAAATCTTGTAAAATTGTGATGTTAAAGTGATATTAAGTGAAACGATGGAACGCCGTGTGCGGTGAAAGTCGCACGCACGGTGTGGACCGGGGGAAAAGCCGGACGAATTAAGCATTAAAAGAACCAAAAAAGCGAGTACTCGATAAGTACTCGCCAAAATGGAACGTGAGATTTATTTAGCAAGTTTTTCAACTGCTTCTTCAAGAGTAGACACGAAGAAAACGTTGCTACCCTTGTTGCTTTCATAAATGAAATCGTGCAAAGGTTTACTGGTATAGTGGGAATAATCGCCATAGATAGCGATACGGCCACCGTAATTGATGTATTTTTGAAGCATCTCGCCAGCAAATCCAGAGCTAAGAATGAAGAAATCATCGGCAATCAATGATTTACTGATAACAATATTCTTTGTTCCTACCTCATATTTTGCACTCATTAACAAGTCAAGAGCAGAAGAAGTATCTGTTATCACCTTATCTTCGCTGTGTACTACGGCGCAGACGGTGTTATTTCTCACAACTTTCTCAATAGTCAAAATTATCCCTCCTTTTGACAGAATCGTGCTACATTGTAGCATAAACTATCAATGAAAACAAGGGTTTTGACAAAAAAACAGGAAGTTTTAGCTTAATTCCAAGGTTTACCTATCGGTATAGTATCCGGCGGTTGTTATGCCGCTGCTTACCGGCCCGCGGATCCTCTTCAACCGAAACATCCTTTATACCGCCGTTACCCGGGCAAAAAAATGCGTGGCGATTGTTGGAAGCGAACAGACAGTGGCTCAGATGATTCGCAACCAGAGGGAACAGAAGCGATACAGCGGGCTGAGTGTGTGGTTGAATGAGGTGTGAGGCATGTCAAATATTGACAAGATATTACAAATTTATAGACTGTAGATATAAAATGTAGTATAATACATTAGATATAATGTTATAAGAACGGGTAGGGAATATGAAAAAAATCATCCGAAGTTTGCAAAAAAGCGTATTTTTATTGTGGAAGTCTTTCTTATATCTGTTCCTGCTCGGAACTTTTATAGGATTTTTTGCAATCCCAAATCCTCAGCTGCTGCGGCTATCCAGAACTTTAGGCGTTACGCTTTTGACATTTGTTGCCGTTGGTTTGGGCATGACAGCTGCTTATGGGAGGTTTGATATTGGGCGTCGAAAAAGCAAACCAATTATATATTCATTAGGATTGGCAACGATAATTACTGATGTAGTGACATATATTCAGTTATCTGTTATGAATACAAATCCGGCCAATAATACATCTTTAAAATTTGAGAATATTGGCCTTCTTTTTGTGGTTATTTTGATTCAAATTGTAGGCATTGTCATTATGACATATGTTGGAAATTATTTTTATTTTCGGATTAACCGGCCGGAGATTAGCTGTATTATTACATCTTCTCAGGAGTCTTTAAATCAGGTTTATGAGGCAGTGTCACATTACAAAAAACAATATCATATTGAATATATTTTGGATTATCGAAAGCCGGAGCTGCTGGAAACCATTTTAAAATGTCATACAGTTTTTATGTATGATATTCCGGTGAAAGAGCGGACAGAAATCGTGGAGTTTTGTTATCGCCACTCAAGAAACGTCTATTTTAATCCGGAAGTTCCGGATATTGTGGAGTTTAATGCGCAGCATATTGTGTTGGATGATGTCTCTTTGATTGGAGCAACGGTGAAAGAACTGTCTTTGGAACAGAGATTTATAAAACGGGGTATGGATGTTATTATTTCTGTCATTGCATTGATTGTTACCAGTCCTTTATGGTTGGTTTGTGCTGTTTGTATCAAAATGACGGATGGCGGCAGTGTCTTTTTTAAACAGAAACGGGCCACTAAAAATGGTAAGATTTTTGAGGTTTACAAATTTCGGACAATGCGTGAAAATGTAACTAACTATTCTTCGGTAAACGGGGATGCTCGGATCACAAAGGCAGGAAAAATACTGCGGCGTTTTCGTTTAGATGAACTGCCTCAGTTTTTGAATATACTCAGAGGAGATATGAGTTTGGTGGGGCCGCGACCGGAGATGTTGGAAAATGTTTATAGTTACACAGCGGATTTGCCGGAATTCAGATATCGCTTGCGGGTAAAAGCCGGGTTGACAGGATATGCGCAGATTGCCGGAAAATATAATACTTCGCCAAGAGATAAATTGATTTTGGATTTAATGTATATTGAAAATTATAGTTTGTGGAAAGATATTAAATTGATATTTCAAACATTAATTGTTTTGTTTAAATCAGACAGCACAGAGGCTTTTAAAGAAAAGCAGGAAGTAGAATTTATCCGGTTTAAGGATGAAAAATAAAATTGCTTCGGAAAGATGAAAAGATATGAAAGATATATTGGTGACAGGGTGCATCGTGACATATAATAATGCCCATTGTGTCGGGGAGTGCATTGAATCTATTTTAAGGGAGACAAAAAGAGACGATTTTCAATTATATGTTTCAGACAATTGTTCTCAGGATCAGACGGTAGATTTGATTAAATCCAGATTTCCGGAAGTTAAAGTTTTAATAAACAGTCATAATGGAGGATTTGGTTACGGGCATAATCGCATGTTGAAAATCATTCATTCGAAATACCATCTTGTAATTAATCCGGATATTATATTTGAGGAAGATATTATTGAAAAATTGGTAAATTATATGGAGATGCATCCGGAAGTTGGGATGATTACACCCAAAATATTAAACAGGGATGGTACAGAACAGTTTTTGCCTAAAAAAGACCCTTCTTTTCGTTATGTTGTAATGAGCAAATTTAAACCATTCAACCACTATCGAGATGAGTATACAAGAAAAAATGAAGTTTTCAAGAAGCCTACCGAAATTGATTCATGTACGGGATGCTTCTTTTTGATACGTACTGAATTATTCAAAAAGCTAAATGGGTTTGACAGGCATTTTTTTATGTATTATGAGGATGCTGATTTATCAAGGCGGGCAAGAAAATATCAAAAGCTTATTTTTTATCCCGAAGGGTATGTATATCATGATTGGAAGCGAGATAATGTACGGTCATTAAGAGGAATACTTATTTTTTTAAAGTCGATGATAGTATATTTTAAAAAATGGAAATGGCGGTTTTAAAAGAGTGATTGATATATTGATGGCAACCTATAATGGAGAAGCTTTTTTGGAAGAACAACTAAATTCGATTATAAATCAGAGTTACCCAAAGTGGCATTTGTTTGTGCGGGATGATTGCTCGACGGATGGGACAGCGGCGATATTACAAAAATACGAGGTCATGTACCCTGAAAAGATTTCTGTCATCATCAATAAAGAGCGAACAGGCTCTGCAAAGGCTAATTTTTTCAAACTGTTGCACGATGCCAAAAGCAAGTATATAATGTTTTGCGACCAGGATGATATCTGGAAAAGAAACAAAATAGAAATAACATTGCGAAAAATGAGACAGCTTAAGAAGAAAAATGGGGAAAATATTCCCATATTGGTTGCTACGGATTTAGAAGTTGTTGATGCAAAAGGGAATCAACTTGATAAATCTTTTTTGCATTATATGAATTTGCCAGGCAATATAAGTTTGCAGCACCTGTTAATACAGAATAATATTACCGGATGTACAGTGATGATTAATCGCAAGTTATGCGATATGCTAAAAAAAGTTACAAGTGTTGAAAAAATCGTTATGCATGACCATTTTGCAGGATTGGTGGCAGTATCATTTGGCAAAGCAGCCCTGTTGAGGGAGACGATGATACAGTATCGGCAGCATGAGAAAAATTCTGTCGGCGCCATGAATGCTAATAGTTTTGCTTATATGTATCAGAGATTTCGAAGAGGGAAGAGCCAATTTCAGAAGGATATGAAGGATTCTATGGAACAGGCAGGATATTTGTTTATGTTGTATAAAGATATATTTGAAGAAGAGCCTGTGCGGGAGAAGCAGATGATTTGGCAATATAGTCAATTGGTCGATAAAAGTCGAATTCAAAAATATAGAGTTTATTTTAAATATCATGTTTTTAAGCATGGCCTGATTCGCAGGGTTATGCAATTAATATGGTGTTAAAAATATTGAAGGAGAACGATTAATGTCGAAGAAGAAAAAAATACTAATAGGGTTATTGTGTTTCATGATGGTTGTTTTAAACATCATTATATTGACCCACAGAAGCCCGATAAAAGGGAATATTACATTATTAATGACTGTTAAAGGCTCGGAAGAGGGGGTTGTACAGTTATTTCCGAGTATGACAGAGGAGTTTTCGGCTAGCGTTAATCAGGAATATAAAGAAGTAAATGCGCAGCAGACATTGTCTTTTGATATTGATGTAAATACAAAATATTTAAGGTATGATTTTGGAGATGATGAGGGAGATTGGGAAGTTACGGATATCACATATTCATATAAAGATGAAGTACTTTCGTTAAAGTTTGTACTTTCCGAGAAAAATGCCTTGAATTCAATTTCTGATTTTGAGATTTCTGATTCAGGAATTAAGTTTCAGGCGGTGGATGAAGACCCTTATATTATAACCCAATGTGATTTTTCGGCTTTTGAAACTCAAATTGCGAAATCGGTATTGATAAAAGACTATGTGATTAATATATTAGCTGCTTTATTCTTTGACATTGTGTTTCTGATGTTTTTAAGAAGAAAAGAAGAGTATCTTACGTTACCGGCCGAAATCTGGGGTAGCCGAAAACTTATTTTGAATCTGGCTAAAAATGATTTTAAAACAAGATATGCAGGCTCATATCTGGGCATTGTTTGGGCGTTTATCCAGCCTGTGGTAACGATTATGGTCTATGTTATGGTTTTTACGGTGGGATTTAAAAGCGGTACCACTCAGAATATACCATTTACATTGTACTTAATTGGAGGTATGGTTCCATGGCTTTATTTTCAGGAAGCTTTGGGGGCCGGAACAGGTGCGCTGTTGGAATACAGTTATCTGGTAAAAAAGGTAGTTTTTAAAATCAGTATTTTACCGATAGTAAAGTTAATATCTGCAATGTTTGTCCACATCTGTTTTGTGGCTTTTGCGATTTTTGTATTTATTGTTTACGGCTATATTCCGGATATTCATATTATACAAATTATATATTATGCTTTTGCGATGTTTGTATTTGTGCTGGCTATTTGCTATACAACCAGTGCAATTGTTGTGTTTTTCCGGGATTTAACTCAAATTATCATGATTATTTTGCAGGTAGGGGTTTGGTCAATGCCGATTTTGTGGGATATTGGGATTGCACCAGCGAAATGGCAGTGGATTTTTAAGATTAATCCGATGTACTATATTGTGTCGGGATACAGGCAGTCATTGTATGAAGGCGTTTGGGTTTGGGATAGATTTGCCATAAACATATATTTCTGGGTTATAACCATTATATTATTGGCAATAGGAACAACGGTATTTAAACGGTTAAAAGTACATTTTGCGGATGTTTTATAATCATAGTAAAGAGGATGACTTATGGAAAATAAAGAGGCAGCGATACAGGTAAAGCATTTGGAAAAGGTCTATCGCTTATATGATAAGCCGACAGACAGGCTTAAAGAATCTTTAGGTTTTTCAAGGAAAAAACTGCATAGGGAATATTATGCGCTTAAGGATGTTAATTTTGAGGTAAATCGCGGAGAGACGGTTGGTATTATCGGGACAAACGGTTCAGGGAAATCAACGATTTTAAAAATTATTACCGGTGTTTTAAATCCTACAAAGGGTGAAGTGATTGTTGACGGTCGCATTTCTGCTCTGCTAGAGCTTGGAGCCGGTTTTAACGGCGAATATTCCGGTTTGGAAAATGTTTATTTAAATGGAACTATGACCGGGTTTTCCAGGGAAGAGATCGACAAAAAAATTGATAATATTTTGGAGTTCGCCGATATTGGGGACTTTATCTATCAGCCGGTAAAAACCTATTCGAGTGGTATGTTTGTGCGGTTGGCGTTTGCAGTTGCTATTAATATTGACCCGGAAATTCTGATTATTGATGAGGCGCTGTCGGTTGGAGATGTTTTCTTCCAGGCTAAATGCTATCATAAATTTGAAGAATTTAAAAAACTTGGGAAAACAATTCTTTTTGTAAGTCATGACCTGGGGGCTGTTGCGAAGTATTGCGACCGGGTTATTCTGTTAAATAAAGGTGAAAAATTAAATGAAGGTGACCCGAAACAGATTGTAGATTTATATAAACAGATTCTGGCAAAGGATGTTGACGACGGAAAACGGGAAATTAATGAAGAAGAATTGAATTATAAAAATACATTAACAAATTTATGGAAAGATGCCATGAATTTGAATCCTAAATTATTGGAATATGGCGAAAAGCGAGCCGAAATTATTGATTTTGCGGTTCTGGACCATGAAGGTCGTATTTCGAACACTATCGAAAAGGGTGAACAGTTTTCGATAAAAATCCGGGTGCGTTTTCACGAAAAAGTGAACGAACCTATTGTGGCATTTACAATTAAGGATATGAGAGGAACCGAAATTGCCGGCACGAATACAATGTATGAAAAAATAGAAATTCCTGAAAAACATGCGGGTGAAGAATGTATTGTGACGTTCAGACAGGTTATGAATCTGCAGGGAGCAGAATATTTGTTCTCATTTGGATGTACAGGCTACCGTGATGGAGACTTTCATGTGTATCATAGACTATATGATGTCTGCAGTATCTCTGTACTTAGCTCACAGAATACGGTGGGATATTTTGATATGTTTTCAGAGGTGGAAGTGGAATAGAGGAAGGTATATGTATGGATGAGAAAATTGGCGGTGTGATTATTAAAGAAGATTTTTATGGCGGTACTGATTTATACAGTGATGGAGATGTTGAGGATGAACTTCTGGAAATTGCGAAACGATACTCAGAAAATGAATTGAATCAGGTTATTAAAGAGAGGAAAAGTTGGCCGATTTTATATCATTTTTCGGATATTCGAAAAAATATTATATCATGGTTCCCAATCCATAAAAGTGATTGTGTTTTGGAAGTCGGTTCGGGCTGTGGAGCGATTACGGGCGGTCTTGCCGAAAAAGCATCGAAAGTTACCTGTATTGAGTTATCAAAAAAACGCAGTCTGATTAATGCTTATCGGAATCAGAATTTTGATAATATCGAGATTTTGTTGGGGAATTTTCAGGATATAGAGCCGACGCTTCAAGATAAATATGATTATATTACGCTAATTGGAGTGTTGGAATATGCTGCGTTATATATTAAGGATAAAAATCCATTTGCAGAAATGTTGAAGAGAATGGAGCGGCATTTGACTGCGAATGGGAAAATTATTATCGCAATCGAAAATCGTTTAGGGTTAAAATATTGGGCCGGATGTGCTGAAGACCATAATGGTTTTTATTTTGAAGGTCTTGAAGGTTATACCCAGACAGATGGAGCAAAAACCTTTTCAAAAAAAGAATTGGAGAATGTCATTGATTCTGCAGGAGAATTTAAGAGAATCTTTTATTATCCATACCCGGATTATAAATTTCCTATGCAGATTTATTCAGATGAGTATCTTCCGCGAAAAGGAGAATTGACGAATAATATTTGCAATATGGATAGGAAGAGGATGTGCCTGTTCGATGAAACAAAGGTATTTGACACTTTGTTGGAGAGCGATATGTTTGCGGAATTTTCAAATTCATTTTTGGTAGTATTGGAGAAAAGGTAGAAAATAGTTGATAATAATTATATTTCTCTAAAGAGGAGGCCCTCATGGAAAAAATCATTTATTCAAAGTATTCAAATGATCGAAGAAGAGAATTTGCAATACGGACAGATATTTGTTGTGATGATAAAGGAAATAAAGCGGTTTATAAGACGGCCATGTTTCCGGAAGGCAAACAGCATTTGAATCATATGTATAATTATTATGTGGAATCAAAAAAAAATTCTGCGTGTTCAGAAATGGGACTTGCAGAGTGCAGCTGGGAAACGGATGGCCGGTTAAAATTCGAGTATTTAAATGGGACACCGCTGGATGAAATTTTGGATGGACTGTTGGATGAAGGCGAAAGTGAAAAAGCAGAGGTAATTCTTTTAGAGTATATTGAAACAATTTATAAAAATTCCTGTGATTGTGAATTTGATATAAGTGAATCATTTAAGACGGTTTTTGGGGATATGGAATTGCCTGAGAAATTACAATGCGGGCGATATACGAACATTGACATGATATTGCCTAATGTGCTGATAGAGGGAAGAGAGAAAAAACTGATTGATTATGAATGGGTTTTTGATTTCCCAATCCCGGCACATTATGTAGCCTTTAGAATTTTATATTATTACATTTATTCGAATAGCAAACGCAAAGCTTTATCGGGGTGGAATTTATATGAAAAGGCAGGAATTTCGAGCGAAGAGGCGGAGGTCTATCTGAAAATGGAAAATCATTTTCAGGAATACATTTTGAATGGAAGAGCGAAATATAATCAGCTTTACACAATGATAACGCCGGGAATTGAGGCGGTCGTTGATAAGCAAAAGGGTATCCAGGAAGATTGTTTTTTAAAACCGGACAGATTGTTGCATGTGTTTTTTTCGAAGGACACTATATTTTCCGAAGAAGAATCTGCGTATTACAGATTTTCTCAGGATGGCACGATCAAGGTTCAAATTCCGGTAACCCGGGAATTAAAAAATGTAAGAATTGATCCGGGGGAGCATCCTTGCGTTTTAAAGGTAGAGAGTTTACGCTTCAATGGCAAGATAATTGATGCGGATAGGTTTGATGGCAACTGGACATTGCGGGCTAAGCAAAAGTTTTTCTTTGATGTGCCGGATCCTCAAATGGTTGTTTGTCTGGAATCTTCAGGTGAGTTAGAGTTACAGTTTCAGATAATGGATGTATTTCAGGGCGTTGCTGAGTTTTTAGGAAAGCAATTGAAATTCAGAGATAAGAAGATAGATGTGTTGAGAAAACAGCTGGAAGAAACGAAAAGGCAGCTGCATGCAATAGAAAATACGAAAACATGGAAAATGCATGAAAAGTGCAGTCGAATATTGACAAAGAAGGGCAAAATAAATGAGTAATATGAAATGGCATATTGAAAGTGTATCCTGTGATTTAAAACGGAAACCACAGCTTGAACTTTCAGGATGGATTATAGAAAAGCAGGGAGAAAAGGTTGATTTTCAGGTTATGGCAGATAATGGTAAACATGTGCCGTTTTTTGTAACTTGGGAAAAACGCCGGGATGTCACGAAAGCGGTTAAAGCCGCCAAAGGGCAGAAGACACCTGGATTTTGCATGCAAATTGATGATATCCGGTCATTGTTTAAAGTGTATCGGGAGTTAAAATTATATGCTGTAACAGAGACAGAGAAAAAGTGTATTTACTCTCGAAAATTTTCAGAGATTTATAAGGATTATAAGGCTGGTACATTAGATTTGTGTATAGATAAAGTGACCCTTCAGGGAAAAAAGGTTATTGTTACCGGTTGGATGTATTCGAAATTGGGGAAGGAGGTTTTCAATGTATGTGACGGGAAAGGAAAACCTGTTAATTATACAATGGAACGGACATCACGGCCGGATGTTTTAGCTGCACTGAAAATAAAAGAAGATAAGATGCTCGGTGTGGAAATTATTTTGAATGTTGATGATATTGATGGCCAACGGTTTTCTATATGTGTAAAGAATAAAGCTACGCAAAAGAAATATAGCGTTAATTTAAGAAAAGTAGCCTTTGATGCAACCCTGCCGGGGAGATGCTGGAATGCTATAGGTCCAAGGCAGCTTTTGTGGAATATGCGATATATTAAGCATCATGGACTTATAGAATTTAAACATGAAATGGGCAAAAAGATTCGCGGCGTCAGCACGGATTATGAAATCTGGCTGAAGAAAAAGCAGCTGAGTGAAGCTGAATTAGAGAGAGAACGGAATGAAAAATTCGAGATCTGTCCCAAATATAGCATTGTTATTCCGCTGTATAACACACCGTTAAATTATCTTGAGGAGTTGATTGAATCTATTGTCGGACAAACTTATGGAAATTTTCAACTCTGTTTAGCCGATGGCAGCACACAGGAAGATGTAGGGGATTTTATTCGGAAAAAGTATGAAGAGGATTCTCGTATCGTTTATAGAAAACTCACGGAAAACAGAGGAATCTCTATGAATACCAATGAAGCGATTGATATGGCAGACGGTGACTTTATTATGCTTTGCGATCATGATGACACCATTGCTTTAAATACGCTTTATGAAATGACAAAGGCGGTGAATGAGAACCCGGAGATTGATGTCATTTATACGGATGAAGATAAAGTGACAATGGATGGAAAGCATTATTTTGAGCCGCATTTTAAACCGGATTTTAATTTGGATTATTTGCGAAGCACAAATTATATATGCCACATTTTTGTTGTAAAGAAAACCATTGTAGATGAAGTAGGAACTCTGCGATCGAAATATGATGGCGCACAGGATTATGATTTCATTTTAAGGTGCTGCGAGAAAGCCAAAGTTATTCATCATATTCCAAAGGTTTTGTACCACTGGCGCAGCCATCCGGCATCGACAGCAGGAAATCCTGAAAGCAAGTTATATGCCTATGAGGCCGGCAGAAAAGCTGTTGAAGCTCATTATAAACGGTTGGGAATTGATGCAGCGGTTGTTATGACAGAGAATTATGGCCATTATCGGACACAGTTTACAATTGAGGGACAGCCGTTGATATCAATTATTATTCCGAATAAAGACCAGATTCGGATGTTGGATAATTGTTTGACATCAATTTATGAAAAAACATCTTATAAAAATTATGAAATTATTATTGTTGAAAATAATAGTACGGAAGAAAAGACTTTTAAGTATTACGAGATGGCAGCAAAACGGCATTCAAATCTCAGAGTTATAACATGGAAAGATGAGTTTAATTATGCTGCAATTAATAATTATGCGGCTCCATATGCTAAAGGAGATTATCTCTTATTATTAAATAATGATGTGGAAGTTATCACTCCAACCTGGCTGGAGGAAATGCTTGGTTATTGCCAGAGGGAGGATGTGGGGGTTGTCGGCGCCCGCCTGATGTATAATGATAATGCTGTTCAGCATGGAGGCGTTATTATAGGCTTGGGAGAATCGCGGACAGCCGGACATATTGTGGGCGATTATCATTATCCGGAGTTGACATATCAGGAGAAGATGCGCTCAGCCCAGGACTTGAGTGCAGTTACAGGGGCTTGCCTGATGACAAAGAAAAGTATTTATCAAGAGTTAGGCGGGTTGGATGAAGAAAAATTCAAAGTTGCATTTAACGATGTGGATTACTGCCTGAGAGTGCGGGAACTCGGTAAACTGGTTGTATACAACGCATATGTTTCTTTATATCACCATGAATCTGTGTCCAGAGGATACGAGCAGAAATCAGGGAATGTGCAGCGTTTTGAGCGAGAAGTTCAGAACTTTAAAGAACGTTGGGGAGCCTTCATTGAGAAGGGAGACCCATATTATAATGAAAATATGACTCTTGACAGTGGTTACTGCACAGTGCGTTTGACATCGAATTGATGGCCGTGAAAGGAAATCTGATGTGAATAAGATAGTTCAATCGTTTTGGAAAGCATTTTTTTATACAAAGCGCGTAGGCTTGCGAGGACTATGCCGCAGGCTGCGGAGAAAATTTCAGCCCAAAATTGTTCAATACGGCCCATGGCTGGAGAAACATGGCGTTAATGAACGGAGGAAATCCCGGAATCGGAGGCAAATGCAGGCTGTTGAACCGATAATAGATGTACTGGTTCTTGGGAATTTTGTGAATGCAGAAAAATTGCGTATGGGTTTAAAAAGGCAAATTTGGCGGCCACGGGGCATGCATACAGATATAAAGTATTGCCGGGGAGAGTATATTCTTCTTGTCTCCGAAGATATTAAATTGGAGGAAGATGCTTTGTGGCAGTTTTATCAGGCGATTGAGAACTATGGGAAGCCGGATATGTTGTATTGTGACCACGATATTAATTATGAAGAACCTGTATTTAAGCCGGATTTTAATTACGATTTATTATTGAGTTACAATTATATTGGCAATGTGATTGCCGTTCGCAGGGATGTTTTGGAAAGAATTTTGGCATTAAAGCAGGAAAAAGTCCCTCTGATTTATGATATCATCCTTCGGATGATAGAACTTGGGGGAGAAGATATTGTGCATATTGCCATGCCGCTCTATCATAGTTTTATAAAAAGAACTGAAGAAAAAACAATAATAAAGAAAATAATAGGTGAGCATTTAGCCAGAATGGGGTATAATGTAACTATATCTGAAGGGGTGGTAAAGGATACATGGCATATTCAATATGAAATGGATAAAGAACCTTTGGTCAGCATCATTATTCCAAATAAAGACCATGCAGATGATTTGAATAAATGTCTGGAGTCTGTTTTTCGACAATCTTATAAAAAATATGAAATTATTGTTGTTGAAAATAATAGTGAAAAAGCGGATACTTTTAAATATTATGAAAGGTTAACGCAGAAATATACGAACGTCAGAGTCCTTTGTTGGACGAAGGCATTTAATTATTCACTGATTAATAATTATGGAGTAAGAGAGGCAAAAGGCGATTATCTATTATTTTTGAATAATGATATTGAATTTACAGGTACAGAGGCTATCCGCGAGATGTTAGGCGTATGCATGCGAAAAGATGTAGGGGTTGTCGGCGCAAAACTATTTTATCCGGATGATTCGATTCAGCATGCGGGAGTTATCGTTGGATATGGAGGCATTGCCGGACACGCATTTCTTGGGGCGCAGGGCTCAGAAGACGGCTATATGAATCGCTTAAAGTGTTGTCAAAATTACAGTGCTGTGACTGCGGCCTGTATGATGGTAAAGCGCGAAGCCTTTTATAAAGTACGAGGCTTTAACGGCAAACTCCAAGTGGCCTTTAATGATGTGGATTTTTGTCTTGAGGTATTGAGCCAGGGATATCGGATTGTTTATACGCCATTTGCGGAAGCTTATCATTATGAGTCTAAAACAAGAGGTATAGAGAATAGTTATAAAAAAATAAAACGTTTTAATCAGGAAGTTGATATGTTCCGGATTAAATGGAAAGATATTATTTCTACAGGAGATTCGGCTTATAATCGGAATTTATCGCTTTATCGATGGGATTTTTCATTAAAATATTAAGGTATTATTGCTAAAGAATATATTTTGGAGGTACATAGTTATGAAGGGAATCATATTGGCCGGGGGCAGCGGCACACGCTTATATCCGTTAACAAAAGTGACATCAAAACAGTTATTACCGATTTATGATAAGCCGATGATTTATTATCCGCTGGCCGTATTAATGCGGGCCGGTATTCGGGAAATTTTGATTATATCCACGCCGGATGACACGCCGAGATTTGAATCTCTTTTAGGTAATGGCCATGAGTTGGGCATAGAGATTTCTTATGCAGTACAGCCAAGTCCGGATGGGCTTGCTCAGGCGTTTATTATCGGAGAAGAGTTTATCGGCAATGATTCGGTTGCGATGATTCTTGGCGATAATATCTTCCATGGACATGGACTGGAAAAACGATTAAAGGCGGCCGCAGCAAAAACGAGTGGGGCGACCGTATTCGGATATTATGTGGATGACCCGGAGCGGTTTGGAATTGTGGAATTCGATGCGGAGGGGAAAGCCATCTCTATTGAGGAAAAACCAGAGCATCCAAAGTCAAATTACTGTGTGACGGGCCTTTATTTTTATGATAACAGGGTGGTTGAATATGCTAAAAGATTAAAACCATCTGCGAGAAATGAGCTGGAAATTACGGATTTGAATCGTATTTATCTGGAAAATGGAGAACTGGAAGTAACTCTTCTTGGGCAGGGCTTTACGTGGCTTGACACGGGTACTCATGAATCGTTGGTGGATGCGACAAATTTTGTGAAAACTGTTGAAACCCATCAGCACCGAAAAATCGCCTGTCTGGAAGAAATTGCTTATTTAAAGGGTTGGATTTCAAAAGAGCAGCTTGAGGAGATTTATGAGATTTATAAGAAAAACCAGTATGGCGCTTATCTGAGAGATGTATTAGATGGAAAGTTTTTGGAAAAAGAGGAGTTGAATTATGAAGGCCATAGAAACTAAGATTCCGGGAGTAAAGATTATAGAGCCGGATTGTTTTGGGGATAACAGAGGCTGGTTTATGGAAACTTATAGTACAGCCAAATATGAAGCAATTGGAATTGACAATGTATTTGTCCAGGATAATCATTCAATGTCTGCCAAAAAGGGGACGCTCCGGGGACTTCATTTCCAGAATGACCCAATGTCCCAGGCAAAACTGGTACGCTGTACACGGGGAACGGTTATTGATGTGGCTGTTGATTTGAGAAAAGGCTCGCCGACTTACAAACAATGGGTGAGTGCGGAACTCAGTGCGGAGAACAAACGACAGTTTTATATTCCGAGAGGTTTTGCTCACGGCTTTTTGACATTGACAGATGATGTAGAATTTGAATATAAAGTAGATAATCTCTATTCAAAAGAACATGACCGGGGAATTCGATATGATGACCCGGAAATTGGTGTGGATTGGGGCGGCTTATTAAAAGGCCTGGATCCGATTTTATCAGAGAAAGATATGAACGGCCCGTTGCTGGTTGACAGTGATGTGAATTTTGTGTATGAAGGAGAAAAATAAACGATGAAAATATTAGTTACCGGCGGCGCCGGATTTATCGGAGGAAATTTTGTCCATTATATGGTGAATAAATACCCGGAGGATATGATTGTCAATTTGGATTTATTAACCTACGCGGGTAATCTTGAAACTTTAAAACCGGTGGAAAACAAACCGAATTATAAGTTTGTCAAAGGGGATATTGCAGACCGGAAGTTTGTTTTTGATTTATTTGAAAAAGAGAAATTTGATGCGGTTGTCAATTTTGCGGCGGAATCCCATGTGGACCGAAGTATTGAGAATCCGGAGATTTTTGTCATTACAAATGTTCTGGGGACGACAACACTCTTGGATGCGTCCAAAGAATTCGGTGTAAAACGTTACCATCAGGTGTCTACGGATGAAGTGTATGGTGATCTGCCGTTAGACCGCCCGGATTTATTCTTTACGGAAACAACACCGCTGCATACATCCAGCCCTTACAGCAGTTCAAAGGCGAGTGCGGATTTATTTGTTTTGGCTTATCATCGTACTTTTGGCCTGCCTGTCACTGTGAGCCGCTGTTCCAATAACTATGGGCCATATCATTTTCCGGAAAAATTAATCCCGTTAATGATATCCAGAGCATTGGCGGATGAGGAACTTCCGGTATACGGGACAGGTGAAAATGTTCGTGACTGGCTGCATGTGGAAGACCATTGTGCGGCGATTGATTTGATTTTAAGAAACGGACGCATTGGAGAGGTTTATAATGTGGGCGGGCATAACGAGCGCACGAATCTTGAAGTCGTGAAAACCATCCTGAAAGCCCTTGATAAACCGGAGAGCTTAATTAAATATGTGAAAGACCGTCCGGGACACGATATGCGGTATGCAATCGATCCAACAAAGCTGGAAACAGAACTTGGATGGAAGCCAAAATACAATTTTGATACGGGAATTGCTCAGACAATTGAATGGTATCTGAATAACAAAGAATGGTGGCAGAATATTATCAGCGGTGAGTACACCAAATATTTTGAAAAAATGTATGGAGACAGATTATGAAAATATTAGTGACAGGCGTCAAAGGACAGCTTGGTTATGATGTGGTTCGCGAGGGCGAAAGCCGTGGACTTGAGATGTTTGGCACAGATGTGGATAATATGGATATCACGGATGCCGGACAGGTAAAACAGGTTATAGAAGATTATAGGCCGGATGCGGTGATTCACTGCGCGGCTTATACGGCAGTGGATGCGGCGGAAGATAATCAGGAATTATGCCGCAAAATTAATGTGGACGGAACCCGGAATATTGCGGAAGTATGTAAGGCTATGGATATTCCGATGATGTATTTTTCAACGGATTACATTTTCGATGGCCAGGGAGAAAATTTCTGGAAGGAAGACGATGAAAAGCAGCCGTTAAATGTCTACGGACAGACAAAATATGAAGGCGAACTGGCCGTGCAGGAGTTGGTTCAGAAGTATTTTATCCTTCGTATTTCATGGGTGTTTGGCGTGAACGGCAATAACTTTATTAAAACAATTTAACACTTTCTTTTATGA
>ENA-ORML01000450-ORML01000450.1-human-gut-metagenome-genome-assembly--contig:-NODE-450-length-50003-cov-14.405081_pt1 | contig 50003 bp, 52 predicted proteins | sample MGYA00242103_ERZ508995 | MGnify/ENA primary metagenome ERZ508995 (study PRJEB26280, sample SAMEA2338702) | human gut metagenome | biome: human gut; feature: human-associated habitat; material: faeces... | reverse complement strand
GCGCTGACCCATCTAACAGCGGCGAGGGCGCAGAGGGCGCAGAGGGCGCGGAAAGCGCCCATCTTGACCCCGAGCAGCTCAAAACGCTGACCAACGCCAAACTCACGGAGCTGGCCAAGGAGATGGGTATCGACACCGCTAAGCTCAAGACCAAGGCGCAGCTGATCGCCGCCATTACGGATGTTCCGCTGGAGGACGCGATCGCTGAGGACGACGACGGCGTGGACGACGGCGAAGCGCCCCCTGTGCTGACGCCGGAGGCGCCTGTGGTATGAGCAGCTTCAAGGATATGGTCGCCCGCGACAACTTCGGCGTGTTCCTCAACTGCGACGAGTTCGCGGAAAAGCGCACCGTCAAGTACGACGGGGCGACCTACGAGGATATTCCCATCGTCCTCTCCGGCCTGAAGGAGAAGGATCGCCGCCAGCTGATGAGCGACCATGCCCAGGGGCTTTACATCGTTTCCTCCGTTCTCCACTGCGCCCTGTCCGATCTCGGCGGGGTGCAGCCGGAGCGGGGGCAGCGTATCAGGATCAACGACCAGGAGGGCGGCGGGGGCTTCTTCCGGGAGTTCTATGTCGCGTCCTCGGTCTGTGAGATGGGCATGCTCCGCGTGGAATTGGAGGCGGTGGACGAATGAGCTTTATCCGCGTCAACGAGGTCGGCGGCGACAGCCTGGAGCGCGTGAACAAGCTGCTGCACAATATCCCCGGCGGCGTTTACAAAGCGGCTTTCTCCGCGTTGAGGCGCGCCGGAGATACAGCCAAGACCCGCGCCGGACAGTTCGCCGCCGCCGAGTACACCATCAACAAGGGTGAATTCATGCGGAGAGTTCACTCCAAGACCCACATCACAGGCGGTGCGGGAGGCGTGATGGGTATGAGCATCAGTTTCTCCGGCACCGTGCTCCCGCTGCTGACCTTCAACACCACATACAGCCGGGACGGCACCGTGCAGACACAGGTAAAGCGCAACGGCGGAGCTGCGACGCTTCAACACGCATTCGTGGCCCGCATTTTCGGCCCGACTGCCGTTTTCGAGCGTGTCGGCTCGCCGCGCTTTCCTGTGGAGCAGAAGTTTGGTCCGTCTACCGGACACATGATGCGGAACGAAGAAGTCATCGAGAAGATGGACGAAACGATCCGCGACACCTACGAAAAGCGCGTTGAGCATGAAATCCTGCGCGTACTGAACGGATGGGGAGGCTGATTTATGACGAGAATTATTCTGCTGGAACGCCTGCGGGACTTCACAAAGGAGGCCACCGCCGACCTGATCATGCCGACCAGAATGCAGAAGGGAGACACGGAGCAGGGCTACCGCCCGGCCGACGTCTACCTGACGCGCCTGCCTGACGGAACTTCCGCCACCAAGAAAGCCCCCTATGTGCTGCACCAGATCATCACCGGCATGGATCAGCAGCCGCAGGGACAGCGCGTGACCTCCAGCGCAAAGGTGCGCTCCATCTGCTGCGTCTATAACGATGACGAGCAGGAGGGCGGATTGATGCTGCTGAACCTCATGGAGCGCATCCGCGTGGCGCTGCTGCGGCAGGTCGTCATCGGAGAGCAGTTCACCCTTGATCTGGAAGCAGGGCTTGAGGTGCTGGTCTATCCCGATGACACCGCCCCCTATTTCGTGGGAGAAATGATCTCCACATGGATACTTCCCCCCGTGGAAAGAGAGGTTAACTTATGAGCGAAAAAATCATCGACACGGCGGAGCAGACCGCCGAAGCCGCGCCCAAGACGGCAAAGAAAAAGCCTGCCGCGCCGAAGAAGGTCGCCGACACCGGCGGCTTCTGCGTCTATCTCGGTCCGACCATGATGGGCGTAATCCAACGCGGCACCATCTATCGCGGCGGCCGGAAGGAAGTCCTTGACGCCCTCGCCCCTGTGATCGCACAGTACCCGCTGATCGCGTCGCTGGTGGTGAGCGACGAAACGCTTCCCACCGACCGTATCAAAGTCAAAACGCCCGGCAACCTGCTGTATGTGAATTATCACAAGCTGGCCAAGGGCATGAAGTAAGGAGGAATTTTCAATGAACCACGGCGTATATGTTTCTCAGCTGGCAACCAGCGTCAGTACCCCTGTCGTGGCGGAGTCCGGCATTCCCTTCGTAGTCGGCCTGGCTCCTGTTCAGGTGGCAGACAAGCCTGCCGCCGCCGGCACTCCCGTCCTTTGCACCAGCTGGGCCGAGGCTGTGGAGAAGCTGGGTTATTCCGATGACTGGGCTACCTACACGCTCTGCGAATTCATGTATTCGCACTTCAAACTGTTCGCCTGCCAGCCTGTCATCTTCTGCAACGTCCTCGACATCAGCACCGCAAAGGAAGCGTCTGCTGCCTCTGACATGGCGGTGACGAATCACGAGGTACTGCTGCCTGTCGAAGCCATCAATGATTCTGCGCTGGTCGTTAAGGCGGCTGGCGGCACCGGCGCAGCCTATGTGTCCGGCACCGACTACAACGCCTATTACAGCGGTGAGCATCTGGTGGTAGAGCTGCTGTCCACCGGCAGCGCCTATTCCGCTGAGCAGGTAAACATCGCCTACAACAAGGTCAAGGCGTCCGTCGTTACCACCTCCGACATCGCCTCTGCGATGGAAAATGTGGAGCTGTGCCTGACCCTGCTGGGTGTTGTTCCTGACCTGCTGTGCGCCCCCGGCTATTCCCAGCAGTCCACCGTAGCCGCCGCGATGACCGCCAAGGCCGGCAATATCAACGGCCTGTTCCGTGCCAAGGCGCTGATCGACATCGACTGCGGCGCTTCCGGCGCACGCTCCTATTCCGACGTCCTCACCAAGAAGAACGCCGCCAATATCTCCGACGAGGACGAGATCGCCCTCTGGCCCATGCTGAAGCTGGGCGAGTACAAGTTCCACATGTCCACCCAGCTCGCCGGCCTGATGGCGCAGATCGACACCGACAACGGCGGCTGCCCCTACGAGTCCCCGTCCAACAAGGGGCTGCAGTGCGACGGCCTCTGCCTGGAGGACGGCACCGAGGTCAACCTGACGCTGGCGCAGGCCAACTATCTCAACGGCATCGGCGTGGACACGGCGCTGAACTTCATGAGCGGCTGGGTGGCATGGGGTAACTATACCGCCTGCTATCCCTCCAACACCGACGTCAAGGATTATTTTATCCCCGTCAGCCGTATGTTCGGCTGGGTCGGCAACTCCCTCGTTAAGACCTTCTGGAGCAAGCTGGACAAGCCCATGAACCGCCGCCTGATCGACACCGTTCTCGACACCGCCAACATCTGGCTCAACGGTCTGGTGGGCATGGGCTACCTCCTGGGCGCTCGCGTGGAGATGCTGGAGAGCGAAAACCCGCTGACCAACCTCATGGCCGGCATTATCAAGCTCCATGTCTACATGACGCCGCCCTCTCCCGCTCAGGAGATCGACTTCGTGCTGGAGTATGACGCCAGCTATGTCACCAGCGCCCTGCAGGGCTAAAAGGAGGTTTGAATCATGGATCAGAGCATTATCAATTTCAAGGTCTACGAAGACTCTGTTGAGTATGTCGGTATGGCTCAGGCAACCCTTCCTGACCTGACCGCGCTGACGCAGTCCATCTCCGGCGCCGGCATTGCCGGCAATGTCGAGTCGGTCATTCTCGGCCACTTCGACGCGATGACGCTGGGCCTCAACTTCCGCACCGTCACCGACCAGAGCGTGAAGCTCTCCGAACCCCGCCGCCACACCATCGACCTGCGCGTTGCACAGCAGGACGAGGACGTTGTGGCCGGCAAGGTGGTCGTGCGCGCCGTCAAGCACATTCTTGTGGTCATCCCCAAGAGCGACAAGGGCGGCTCCGTTGCCCCTGCAGCGCCCTCCAACGGCTCCGGCGAGTACGCTGTCCGCTACTGGGCGACCTACATCGACGGCAAGAAGGTGCGCGAGGTCGACCAGCTGAATTTCATCTGCTATGTCAACGGCACCGATTACCTGGCCGACGTCCGTAAGGCGCTCGGCATGTAAGAACACGAACAACGCCCGGGGCGGGAGATCCGCTCCGGGCATCTTTTTGAGATTTGAAAGGAGTTTTTATCATGGCTGATACCAACAAGACTTTTGTCCCCGCTGATGCTTTCTCTACCGTCGACCATGACGAGTACGCGGCGGCTGAGGCGCAGGCCAAGAAGAGTGAGGGCAACTACACTCTCAAGCTGAAAAAGCCTTTCACCTATGAGGGGCAGACCTTCGACGAACTGAACTTTGACTTTGAGGGGCTGACCGGTGATGATGCTCTCGCCATCGAGGACGAGCTTCAGGCCATCGGTAAGCCTACCATCTCGCCTACCTTCTCCGGACAGTTTCTCGTGCGCATGGCGGCGCGTGCCTGCACCAACACCATTGTTGACGCCAGCGGCCACCCCCGGCGTATCGGCGATGACGCCCTGCGCGCTCTGCCGATTTTCGAGTTTAACCGCGTCAGAGGCAAGGCCCGCTCTTTTTTGCTGGCATCGGAGCTGTAACCGGCGACGGCGGCGTTTGGCTCCGCAGGCAATGCCTTACTATGGCAAAAACCAATCAGACCCCCGTTTCCTACTGGCTGTCGCTGCCATTGCCATCCCTGTGTAAGTGGATCAAGGTCAGCAATCAGCTTGTGAAAGAAGCCCGGGAAAGACGCAAGCAGAAATAATCTGAAAGGAGGGCCGTCTATGGCAGGCCGCAAAGAGTATGAGATGCTATTCCAGCTGAACGCACAGCTTGGAGGCAGCTACAGCAAGACCTTCAAGGCCGCTCAGCAGGAAATTGTGTCCATGCAGAAGGAAATCCAGGCCCTCTCCAAGACACAGGCGGATATTTCCGCATTTCAGAAGCAGCAGGCCGCCGTGGAAGCAACGCGGAAGCGGCTGGAAATGCTGCAGCAGCAGTATGACAATATCCAGCGGGAGATGGAGGAGACCGGCAACGAGTCCGCCGACATGAAGAACAAGCTGCTGGCAAAGCAGCTTCAGATCGACAAGACCTCTGCCTCGCTGGAAAAACAGACCACAAAGCTGAACGAGCTGAGTTCGGCGCTGGAAGAGGCCGGCGTCAACACCGATGACCTTGCCCACAGCTCCGAACAGCTCTCCGGCAAAATCGACGATCTGAAAAAGAAGCAGGGCGAAGCGGCGGACAAGGCTATGACCTTCGGCGATAAGGCCGGGCAGGCCTTTAATCAGGTGCATGAGGCCATCGTGGCCGCAGGCATCGCCGTCGCCCTGAAAGAAATCTACGAATACTTCGCCGGCTGTGCGCAGGCGTCGATGGACTTTGAGAGCGCCATCACCGGTGTTGCGAAGACCACCGACCTCACCGACGAGGAGCTGGCGGCGATGTCGGACTCCATCAAAGCGCTGTCCACGGAGATCCCCGCCACTACTGAGGAGATCGCGGCAGTTGCCGAGGCTGCCGGACAGCTGGGCATTCAGAAGGACGTCCTGCTGGACTTCACCGAAATTATGACCATGCTCGGCACCGCCACCAACATGACGGCGGACGAGGCGGCGACCGCCCTTGCGCGCTTCGCCAACATCACCGGCATGGCGACGGACAATTACGGGCGGCTCGGCTCCGTCATCGTCGACCTCGGCAACAACTTCGCCACGACAGAATCTGAGATCGTGGCGATGGGTACGCGCCTGGCGTCTGCGGGCAAGCTGGCCGGACTGACCGAGCCTGAGATTATGGCTCTGGCGGCGGCGATGTCCTCTGTCGGCATCGAAGCCGAGGCGGGCGGTACCGCCATGACCCAGACGCTCAACGCCATCGAAAAGGCAGTTGCAAAGGGCGGAGATGACCTTGAGGAGTTCGCCCGTATCGCGGGTATGTCCTCCGAAGAATTCTCCACCGCATGGAAGAACGACGCCATGAGCGCCCTGACCTCCTTCATCGGCGGGCTGGGTAAGCTGGACGAGCAGGGCGAGAGTACCGTCCTTGTGCTGGAAGACCTCGGTCTGACCGGCATCCGGCAGAGCAATATGCTCAAATCCCTGGGCCTGGCCGCGGATCAGATGACCAGCGCAGTGAACACCGCCAATACCGCATGGCAGCAAAATACCGCCCTCACCAACGAGGCCAACAAGCGATATGCCACCGCGCAAAGCCGGTTGACCATGATGCAGAACGCCTACAACAATCTCAAAGTGGCGATCGGCGATGCCTACACCCCCGCGCTCAGCGAGGCCTACGGCATTGGCACAAAGGTCCTCAACGGCATTACGGCGTTCATTCAGAAAAACCCGGCGCTGGTCAACGCCATCACCGCCTTTGTGGGCGTGATCGGCGCGGTCGTGGCGGCGCTTGCCGCCTATGCGGTAGCCGCGAAGGTAGCCGCAGCAGCCAGCGCCATCCTCACGGCAGCAATCCCCGGCGTCAACGTCATCATGGGCGTTACCGCAGCTGTGGCCGCTATCACGGCGGGCGTCGTCGCTCTTGCCACCGCCGCGTCGAATGAAGCCGTACCCAGCGTGAAGGAGCTGACCGAAGCTGCCCGCGGTATGCGGGAGGCGATGGACGACGCCAAAGCTACCTATGACGAAACCGTCACCTCCACCATGGCGGCGGCAGGCGTCGCAGATACCTACATCGGCAAGCTGGAAGAGCTGGAAGCTGCCGGTCTGAACACGGACGAACAGCACAGGCAGTACCACAACACCCTTGCGCTGCTCTGTCAGGTGGTACCGGAGCTGGCCGACTATATCGACCTGGAGACCGATACCATTAACGGCGGTACCGAAGCACTCCGCGCCAACACCGAGGCGTGGAAACAAAACGCCATGCAGCAGGCCTATCAGGATCAGCTTACCGAGCTGTACTCCCAGTATTCCGCTGTGCTGATCGAGGCGGAGGAAAACAGCATCGGGCTTACCAAGGCGCAGTACGATCTGGAGGCCGCGCAGCAGAAGCTGAACGATACTTATGCCCGCATGGACGAACTCTATGCGGACGCGCAGAAGCAGGCGGATGCCTACTATGACCAGTACGGCTATTACACCGATGCAACTGCTTTCCTCTCGCAGGAATACTACGACCTGCAAAACTCTATCTACGATACCAACGACGAGATTTGGGCGGCTGAAAAATCCATCAAGAATTACAACAAGGCGATGGAAGAAGACGCGGATGCTGTTGCTGACGCAGAGGCGGAAATTTCTCTTGCGGAAGAGGCGGTCAAGAATTTGACCGATGCCATGAATGAGGGTAACGGCGCATCCGAAGAAGCGGCCGCGCAGACCAGCGAGTTCCAGGCCGCCATCTCCGGCGTGCAGGAAAAGATCAGCGCCCTTGTGGAGTCCTACACCGAGGCGTACAGCGCGGCATACGAGAGCATATCCGGACAGTACCAGCTTTGGGATGAGGCCGCAGAGGTCGTTGCAACGAGCGCGGGCAGCATCAATTCCGCGCTGGAAAGCCAAATCACCTATTGGCAGGATTACAACGCCAATCTGCAATCTCTGACCGAACGCAGCGCCGACATCGCAGGTCTGAGCGATATGATTGCCAGCTTCGCGGACGGCAGCTCCGACAGCGTGAATGCTATCGCCGGTATGGCAGGTGCCACCGACGAGCAGCTGGCCGATATGGTGGCCAACTGGCAGACCTTGCAGCAGGAGCAGCAGAATGCGGCGGGGAGCGTGGCCGACCTCAAAACCGACTTCACGACCACCATGGACGAGTTGCAGACGGCGCTTGCTGAGGACATTGAAGCGATGGACCTTGGCGACGAGGCCAAGGAAAGCGCGCAGGCCACCATTCAGGGCTTCATCGACGGCGCTGTCGGAATGCTTCCCCAGGTGACCGCCGCCTACAACCGCCGCAGCCAAGGCCGCACTGTCTACCTCCGGCACGGGGACGGCCGGAAGCATCCCGGGCTACGCGGTCGGTACACAGTCCGCCGCGCCGGGCTTCGCCCTCGTCGGCGAGAACGGCCCGGAGCTGGTCTACTTCAACGGCGGCGAGCAGGTCATGACCGCCGAGGAGACCGCCGCCATGCGCGAGAGCATGGAGATACAGGCGATCACTTTTGCCCCGCAGCTGCTGGAGGCGCTGCACGCCATCCACGGCGACGGTGCGCTCTCGGCGGAGCCGGGCGCAAGCTCCGGCGCTGGATCGACGGAGCTGCAGATCGTGTTCCAGATCAACGGCGGCGCATCGCCGGAGACGGTAGATGCTCTGCACGAGTACGGCGACGAATTTGCCGAGCGCGTGCTTGAAGTTATCGAAGAAGCCGAGTATGACCGGAGGAGGGTGAGTTTCACATGAGCAAAACTTATACCACCATTCAAGGCGATATGTGGGACAGCATCGCCTTCTCTCAGCTGGGGAGCGTGTCGTACACCGATAAGCTGATGAATCTCAATCCGCAGCACCTCAGCTATTACACCTTCCCGGCCGGGATCGTGCTGAAGCTGCCCGACCCCGCCGAGGATGTCAGCGACGCCCTGCCCCCGTGGAAGCAGGTGGCGGGATGAGCAACCCGAATCAGGCGCGCCGCGTTTCGGCGCAGATATTTTTCCAGGGAGTGGACATCACCGGCAGCATGCGCCCCTATCTCCTGTCGGCCACCTATACCGACAGGGAAGAGGACGGAACGGATGACCTGCAGCTGAAGCTTCAGGACCGCGACGACGTATGGCTGAAAAAGTGGCTGACCGACGTCATCGACGCGGCGGCCTCAGCAGGGAGCCTTTCCGCGTCTGCCAAGAGCGAGGCGGCGAGTACGGCCAAGTCCTACAAGGTCACGGCCAAAAGCGGCCTGAACGTCCGCTCCGGCCCCAGTACGAGCTACGGCAAGTACGGCGCGCTGGTCTGCGGCGCAGAGGTACAGGTCGAGAGCATCGAAAACGGCTGGGCGAAGGTCAGCTACAACGGTAAGACCGCCTATGTCAGCGCATCGTACATCAAGGAATCGGACGGCGGGGGCGGCGACGCTTCCGCCTCCGCTTCCTCGTCCGCCTCCGGCGCGGGCTTCAAGATCAGCGCCGTGTTTGTCCGGGAGAACTGGACGGGCGGCGGCAAGGACAAGGTGCTGGACTGCGGACAGTTTGAGTTGGACAGCGTTGACGCCTCCGGCCCGCCGAACACCATCACCATCAAGGCGACGGCGCTGCCGTATAGCGTGCAGATCCGACAGACGGAGAAATCCAAGGCATGGGAGTCCTACACGCTCTCCGGCATCGCCAACGAAATGGCATCAGTCAGCGGAATGGCTTGTATGTTCCTCGCAACGAAAGACCCATCCTATTCCCGCGTGGAGCAACGCAAACAGAGCGACATCGCCTTTCTTTCCAAACTGTGCCATGAAGCGGGTATTTCGCTGAAAGCCACCAACAACCTGATCGTGCTTTTCGACCAGGAAGACTATGAGAAGAAAAACCCCGTGCTGACCATCGCCCGCGGCAGCGGCAGTTACACCAAGCACAAGCTGAACGCAGGAACGGCCGGCACGCAGTACGCTTCCTGCCGCGTCAGCTACACCGACCCGGGAACGGGCAAGTGCATCGAGGCCACCGTCAAGGTCGAGGACTACAACGACAAGGCCAAGAACAATCAGCAGCTGGAGATCACCGCGAAAGTGGCGAGCGTGGCCGAGGCCAAGACCAAGGCCGAAAAGTATCTGCGGCTGCACAACAAGTACGCAAAGACCGCCACCTTTACGCTGCCCGGAAACCCGGACATCGTGGCCGGCGTAACGGCCATGCTCACCGGCTGGGGCGCGTGGGACGGGAAATACATAGTCGAGCAGGCCGCGCATTCGGTCGGCTCGTCCGGCTACACCACGCAGGTCAAGCTGCGCAAGACATTGGAGGGGTACTGATGGGCGAACAACAGAATATCCTTTCGGGGCTTGTCCAGACCGGCACGGTAACGGCCATTGACAGCGCAAAGCGCAAAGCCCGCGTCAAATTCAAGGACACGGGCATCATTTCGGGCTGGCTCTATGTACTCCAGCATTACGGAGCGGATTTTTACATTGAGCCGGACGCGAAGCACACACATGAGATCACGGACACCTTCACGGGCGGCGGCTCGGCCGGCGAATACCCTGCGCACGATCATCTGCCCGGCTCGCACCTGACCTACTGGATGCCGAAGGTGAACGATCGCGTCCTCTGCCTGTATCTGCCGATATTCAACGGGGACGGTATTGTGTTAGGAGGGTTTTGATTATGGGAATGGTCGGCTGTCTGGGCGATATCGTATTCACGGTGTCTGACCGCACCATCAAAACGATTGACAATGTAACCTGGTCGGGTTCGGCGCGGTACGCCACCCACCAGCGGCACGGCACACACGCCCTCACGGAGTTCACCGGCCTTGATCCCGATAAGATGTCTTTCGACATCGTACTCTCCGCTTACCTGGGCGTCGACCCCATCACGGAGGTCGTGAAGCTGTGGAACTATGAGCGCAGCGGCATCGCCGTTCCGCTGGTGATCGGCAACAAGGGCTACGGCAAATACCGCTGGTCCGTGCTCGACCACAAGATGAAAATGAAGACCTACGACGGGCGTGGCAACGTCACCAGCGCCACCGTGACCGTCAATCTGCAAGAGTATCTGAGGAGGTGAAGCTGCCATGAGCTACAAGGTGACTGCGGCGGACATCGGCGCGGTGCAGCTCAACGAGACTGATACCGTCCGCTCCGTCTTGCAGAATATTGCGATCATCCTTTCCACGCGGCAGGGTACCTGCCCGCTGTATCGCGGCTTTGGCCTGCCGCAGAAGTTTGTGGATAAGCCCATGCCCGTGGCAATGCCTATGATGTATTCCGAGGTCAAGGAGGCCGTCGAGGAGTATGAGCCACGCGCCGAGGTGGTGAACGTGACCTTCGAGGTCAACGAAGCCGCCCCGGGCAGGCTGATCCCTACCGTGGAGGTGAACATCATCAATGAGTGAGAGAAATACGGAATATCAGTTCGTTTCCACCGACACCGAAACGGTGGAGGCGCTTCTGATCTCCATTTACGAAAAAATCACCGGCGTCAGCGTGAAGCCCGCCAGCCCTGAAAAGCTGTTTATTCAGTTCGTGGCCGCCGTGGTGATCCAGGAGCGCGGGCTGAACAATTACACCGGCAATCAGAACATTCCCAGCCGCGCCGAGGGCGAAAACCTGGACGCGCTGGCCGAGCTGTTCTACGTCACGCAGCGTCCGGCGGCACAGGCGGCGGTCTGCACCGAGCGCTTCCATATCTCCGAGGCACAGACCACGGCGATTCTCATTCCGGCGGGTACGCGCGTCACCGATGCCAGCGGAACGCTGACATGGGAGACGGTCGCGGACACCTATGTGTCCATCGGCGCGACCTATGCCGACGTGCAGATCCGCTGCCAGACCGCCGGAGCGGTCGGCAACGGCTACGCGGAAGGACAGATCAACACCTTCGTTGACCTGTTCGACTACTGTGAGAGCTGCGAAAACCTCACCGCCAGCGACGACGGTGCGGACGAGGCCACCGACGATGAATTCTACGAGTTGATGCGCGCCAGTCAGGACGCTTACAGCTGCGCCGGAGCCAAAGGCGGGTATATCTACTTTGCCAAGCAGGTCAGTACCGAGATCGCCGACGTGGTGGCGAACAGCCCCAGCGACGGAGCGGTGGATCTGTACGTCCTCATGGACGACGGCACCATCGCCACAACGGAGATCAAGAACGCCGTCCTCGCCGCCTGCAACGATGACACGGTGCGGCCGCTGACGGATAAGGTCTCCGTCAAGGACCCGCAGAAGGTGAGCTATAACATCACCTTCACCTACTATGTGCCGAAGGACAGCGCCCTCAGCTCCACGGAGATCAAGGCTGCGGTGGACGAGGCCGTGACCGAATTCGTATCGTGGCAATGCGGGAAGCTGGGGCGCGACATCAACCCCTCCGTGCTGATCGGGAAGCTCATGCAGACCGGCATCAAGCGCGTGGCGCTGACCAGCCCGGTCTTTACCACGCTGCGAGACGGCTCCGACGACACGACGCCGCAGGTCGCGGCGGTCGGCACCATCACCGCCACGAACGGGGGCTACGAGGATGAATAATGCGCACGGCATCACGAAGGAGAATCTGCTGGCATCGCTGCCGGCAGTCCTGGCCAACGATGACAATATGGCGGCGCTGGCTGCTGCCGTCGCCGAGGTGCTGGCCAACCGCGTAGACGAGATTGGGCGCGTGGATATCTACTCGCAGATCGACCAGCTCCCGAACGAGCTGCTGGATATTCTGGCGTATGACTTCAAGGTGGACTGGTGGGATGCCAACTACACCCTGGAGGAAAAGCGCCGGACGCTGAAGGACTCGTGGAACGTCCACCGGAGGCTCGGCACAAAGGCGGCGGTCGTGCTGGCCATCTCCGCCATCTATCCCGATACGCAGGTCAGCGAATGGTGGGAATACGGCGGAAAGCCGTACCACTTCAAGCTGCTGATCGACGCCACCTATGAGGATGTTGACCCCGACCGGCACCAGCGCGTGATCGACCGCGTTGCCTTTTATAAAAATCTGCGGTCGGTGCTTGACGAGGTGGAATACTACGACGCCGGAGGTCTGGCAACAGAGTATTTCGGCGCGGCCTGCATCGGCTGCGAGCTGGTCGACAGCGCAACCGCCATTCGATACTAAAACGGAGGTGTCCTACTATGGCAACATGGAACGGCGTCATCACCAACGCCGGCAACAGCCTGCTCAATGAGTGGGTGAATGAAAAGGCCCTGAACTTCGACAGCGCAGCTGCAGGTCAGGGTACCGTCGCGGCGGCGGCAATGATGGCACAGACCGCCCTTGTCAGTCAGAAGCAGACGGCAAGCCTGCTGGGAGGCGAAAAGGTATCTTCCGGTATTCGCCTGAAGCTCCGCATCGCCGCGCCGAACACGGCCTATACGCTCAATCAGTACGGCGTGTGGGCCAGCGTGGAGGGCGGCAGCTCCACCATGATTGCCCTGTTCCAGCTGGAGCAGGGCATTCCCATCCCCAGCAAGACGGAATCGCCGGATTTCGTCTATACCTTCTATGCGCTGATCTCCTGCTCAAACACCGGCACCTGGACGGTGACGGTCGATACCAGCGCCTGTGTCACACAGAGCGATATGTCCACCGCCATCGCCAAGGCGGTAGAGACCAAGCAGGACAAGATCACGGTCAAGGGCCTGCTGCTGGGCGATGGGAACGGGAATATCTCTGCGGCAGTCGCCGGAAAAGACTATGGCTATCCACTTGCAACAGGCTCAGGAGCGCCAACAGCCACGACCGCGGGTGCCGCAGGGCAGCACTACTACGACAGCTCTACGGGCAAGGAATACGTCTGCAGCGGCAAGGACGGCAGCGGCAATTATCAATGGACGCTCTCCGGTGCCAGCGACGCAGCCGACCTGACCTACAACGGCGAATCGCTCGCCACCTTCCTTGACGGTGTTTCCGATGACTTCGACACGCTCTCCAAGGAACTGGACGGCAGCAAGCCGCTCACCGGCACGACCGACCCGACCTCCAGCACACAGGGCGCTGTCGGTCAGACGTATCTGAACACCGACACCATGCAGACCTTTTACTGCACGGCCGCCGACGATGAGACTGGCACCTATACCTGGGAGAAGCCCAAGGGAGGCGGCGTGGCTCCGCAGCTGGAGGTCAGCGTCACCACCGGCTCGACTGTCACCTGCACGGACGGCGAGACCACGCTGACCGGCACCAGCGTTGACGGCAAATGCACCTTCGATCTTCCTGGCTACGGTACATGGTCGCTTTATGCCACGCTGAACGGCCAGACCACCGCTACCGAGACCGTGACCGTGGATCAGGTCAAGCAGTACGCGGTGACGCTGAGCTACTTCGCCGCCACGCTGACCGTGACGGCGGAATCCGGTGCGGTCGTAACCGCCACGCTTGGCACAAAGAAATACACCGGCACCTGCGGCAGCAACGGGAAGTGTGCGCTGACCGTCAACTATGCCGGTACCTACTCCGTAACGGCCACCAAGAATAACGTCTCCTCGTCCACGGTGTCTGCTGTGGTGTCAGCCTCCGGCGGCAGCTACACCGCCACGGTGAAGTTCTGCACTCTCACCGTGACCATAGACAGCGGCTCTACCGTCAAGGCGGTCAACGGCTCCACCACGCTCACGGCTACCAGTACCGGGACAGCAAAGTTCTATTTGCCGAACACCGGCACCTAGAGCATCACCGCTACGCTGAACGGCGAGACAGCCACCAGCAGCATCGCTTGCAGTTCCTATACCGACTATACGCTGGAGCTGTCCTATGTAAAGGTCTTCGGCGTGTGCTGGAACTACGGCGCGCAGTCTACGGCCCTGAGCCGTCTGACTAAGACCAGCGACCCGAACGGGCTGGTCAATGTCAACATTACCACAGAGCCTTCTCCCGCGCTCGGCACCGGCACCGGCAGCTCCCCGTTCGACAGCTACCTTCCCTGGAGTGGCATGGAGGAGTACAACATCATCAACAATGCGGTCAGCTATAAAAAGGGCGCGTCCGGATTTTCCAGAAGCAGCTATGATACCGCCGTTTATATTCCGGAATATTACTTCCGAATCGTTGATGATGCCACCAACAAAAAGCGGTACTTCTACATCGCGGACAAGGCCAAAAGCGGCTTTACCAAGCATCCCGGCTCCGGCAAGTATGTCGGCCGCTATAATACGATCTCCGGCTATTACTCCAAAACCGGCTCGAAGCCGCTGGCCAATATAACGCGCGCAACGGCCCGCACCAACTCCAAAAACAAGGGCAGCAAGTGGGGGCAATACGACTTCGCTTCGTGGTGTGCGGTTTGGCTTTTGTACCTGGTGGAATTTGCCGACTGGAACAGCCAGAGCGTCATCGGCATAGGCATCTGCGGCAGCAGCTCTATGGCGAATACCGGCGGCACGGACAGCATGAACTACCATACCGGCACAGCGGCCTCTTCCCGGACAACGGCCGGCGCCGTTCAGTACCGCAACATCGAAAATCCGTGGGGCAATATCTGGGAGTGGATCGACGGCGTCAACTTCTCCGATGGCACCGTTTATGTCTGCACCACCCCGGCAAACTATGCCGACGATACGACAACCGGCTATACGAACGCAGGAACGAAGATGCAAAGCGACGGCTGGATCAAAGCCATCGGAATTTCCAGCGCGGCGCCGTGGGCCTTCTTCCCGACCGAGGTCGGCGGCAGCGAGACAACCTACATTCCTGACTACGCCTACTACTACTCAGGCTGGCGTGTGCTCAGTGTGGGCGGCTACTACAGTAACGCTACTGGGGATGTCGGCCTGTTCAATTTCAACGCGAACAACACCTCGTCGGACTCGGGCTCCTACGTCGGTGCGCGACTCCTTTTCCACCCCTAATGGGGGACCGGGGGCCGCAGCCCCCGGGGCTTTCCCGTCTGCACCAGCTGACGGTAAAAGCGCAAGCCAAAAGCTGAATGGGGTACGGGGCGAAGCCCCGTCGACACGATTTTTGAAAATAACGTATTTTGTTATTTTCTCCCGTTTTTTCGTATGCGCGGCAAGCCGACGGTATAATAGTCACCGGGACTGTCTGCGCCATGCGCCGGGGGCTTGATCTCTACGCCAACTACAACTCAGGCTGGCGTGTGCTCAATGTGGGCGGCAACTACAGTAACACTACTGGGAATGTCGGCCTGTTCAATTTCAACGCGAACAACACCTCGTCGAACTCGAACTCCAACGTCGGTGCGCGACTACTTGTTTTTTCTCTGATTGGCGCAGGCTTTTCCTCACCGCTTGGTGAAAATATTGCCGCATAGGACGGGGTTTAGTAGGCCATGGCTCGAACGATCTCGCAGGCAAACAAGGACGGAGGAAAATCCTATGCCTAAAAGGGTTGGCTATCTCTATGACAAGATGGTTGACCGGGACTTCATTCGTGCTGTTATTCTGGAAGCAGCCAAAGGACGCCAAAGCCGGAAGGATATTGCCCGCATATTGGCGGATCTGGACGGGTACGTCGAAAAGACCTATGAGATCGTTGCAACAGAGAGCTTTGTTCCGTCGGAGCCACGGGTGCGCGAAATCTACGATGAGAGCAGCGAGAAGTTCCGCAAAATCAAGATGGTCCCGTTTTGGCCGGACGGCGTGATCCAATGGATGATGGTAACGGTCATGAAGCCGGTGCTCATGCGTGGAATGCACCCGTGGTCCTGCGCATCCATTCCCGGGCGCGGCGGGAAGCGAGTCCACAAGAAAATCAGCAGCGCACTTCGCAACGACCCCAAGGGAACGAAATATGCCGCAGAGCTGGATGTCGCGCAGTATTATCCCAGCATCTCCGGCAGGCGCCTGATTTGGGCGCTGGCCCGGAAGATCAAGGACAAGCGTTTCCTGCGGGCGGTCTACTCCATCATTGAGTCCTGCGGCGGCGGGCTGGCCATTGGCTATTACATCTGCCAATGGCTGGCGAACTTCTATTTGGAGCCGCTGGACAGGTACATCATGACGCTGCCGGGTGTGAAGTACATGACCCGCTACATGGACAATATCACCCTGCTGGGGCCGAACAAGAAGCAACTGCATAAGGCGCGAAAGATGATTGCCGCGTTTATGCAGCGGCAGCTCGGTCTGTCTATGAAAGCGAACTGGCAGATCTACCCCACGGCGAAGCGCATGGTGAGCGCGGTCGGCTACCGCTTCTCACGCACTCATATCATTCTGCGCAAGCGGAATTTTCTGCGCTTCACCCGGCAATGCCGCCGCGTCAAAAAGCGGCTCGATGCCGGGAAGCCCATCACGTTCGCTCAGGCCTCCGGGCTACTGAGCCGCGCGGGGCAGCTGAAGCATTGCAACAGCCAAAAAATCCGAGAAAAATACATCGACCCTATTGGGGTGCGAAATCTGAAGGAGGTCGTGCGAAATGAGAGTAAGAGGCGACAATGCACCCAGCAACGCCTTTACGCTGGAGGAGCAGCCTAAGAAGCCTGGCTTCTTCCTCGTCCGCTTTTACGAGAACGCGCAGGAATTTTCCGAAACACGCGACGGTCTCACCATTACCGGCTGGGAGTATGACGAATATCATTTGGAGCTGGCGGACACCGGCAGTCTTTCGGAGGATGTTCTTGCGAACTTTGATACTCTGCTCGCCCAGGCAAAAGCGGCTGAAACGCCGGCTGAGCAAGGGGATTTGGAGTCGCGCGTTACTACGCTGGAAGAAACATCTGCCAGCAAGGATGACGTGCAGGCAGTATGGGATCGGATGGCCGCAGCGTATAACGAGGGGGTGAACGAGGCGTGAATAGTCAGGACTTGATATTGACGATGATGCGGGCGCAGGGAAAGACTGATGCCCTGAGCCTCCGGAGCCGGTCGGCCGGCATGGACGGCACGGCCATCATTGCCGAGGAAGAGAAAATCCCAGCTTTCAATCCGGAAAAGGATTATTCCAGCTGGCCGGCAGGCGCGCCGGTTACGGACGAAGGGCAGGTCTGGACATTGATCCAGCCGTACAATGCGGCGAACTATGACGGCCGCCCTTCGACGCTCCGAGCGCTTTGGGGGCTTGCGCATACCAAGGACCCGGTGAAAGCAAAGCCTTATGTTGCACCTTTCGGAACAAGCGGGCTTTACGCCAAGGACGAGTGCTGCACAGACCCTGATGCTGAAGATCCTGCAGCTGTGTATCGCAGCAAATGCGATAACAACGCATATTCCCCCAGCGCCTATCCCGCAAACTGGGAATTGGTGAGCTGATAATACGACAAAGCAACCGCTTCGGCGGTTGCTTTTTTTCGTGCCAATGCAAAGGGGGCGATCAACAATGCGTAAAAGCGTCGGAGCGGGCTGCTGATCCCGTACTGTTTTATTTGGCACCTCTCGCCATGTGTGCTTCCCAAATTGTGAACGGCCGAGAGAGTCCAAGCTACACATTGCAAAGAGAGGTATAAGCATGAATTTTGGTGAAATCTTGCTTTCTGTTCTGCTGGCTGTTGCCGGCGGAGCAGCAGGCGCCGCCGTGATAAACGGCATCAATGAGCGGTGGAAGTTCAAGGCAAACCGCAAAGCTGTCAAGGAGGATCGTGCAGAGGCGAAAGCTGATAAGACGGACGAACTGTCGAAGACGCTGGCAGACCTCCAGGGCCAACTAAAGGTCCTGAAGACCAGCGACACGGCACAGGCCGAAGCTCTGCGGCTGATCCTGCTTGACCGGATCCTGTATCTCGGGCGCGGATATATCAAAGCGGGGGAAATCTCCTATGATGACCGCCGCCGGTTTCACGCTATGCACAACTGCTACCACAGCGGCCTCGGCGGGAATGGCGATGCCGATTTAGTTGTGGCCGCTGTGGATGAATTGCCGCTGAAAAAGTAAGGAGGAAAACTTATGCACGTTCTGGATATGACGATTATTCGCCTGGCTGCTGGCCTTGTGCTGCTTATCGCCGCCAACATCGCCCTTGGCTCCATCAACGCCATCATTGCCGGAGACTGGGACAAGGCGAAGTTCCGCAACGGCTGCATTAAGAGCGCGGTCGTGGCTGTGGCACTGATCGCGGTCTACTTTGCCGGATATCTCAACCCCGATCTGATGGTGGTAGAGGTCGACGGGCAGACCGTGAACCTGATGACGGCGGTATCGCTGGCGATGCTCGCGGCCTTTACTGCTTATGCCGTCGATGTGCTGAAAAAGCTGAAAGATATGCTCTCCACCGCGACACCTGGGGCGGAGGCTGCGCCCGCTGCGCTGCCTGCCGGTGAGAGCGAGGAAACCCCTGCCGCCCCCAAGGAGGAATGACCTATGAACGCTATTGACCGTGTTCTTGCCACCGCCCGCAGCGAAATTGGCTACATCGAAAAGGCCACCAACTCGCAGCTGGAGGATAAGACGGCAAATCCCGGGAGCAACAACTGGAACAAGTTTGCCGCTTTCCTGGATGGCCTCGGCGTAGTCTACAACGGTGCCAAGAACGGCTATGCCTGGTGCGACTGCTTCGCGGACTACTGCTACATCTACACACTGGGCCTTTCGATTGGCATGGCTATGACCTACCAGCCGGAGAAGGGCCTCGGTGCAGGTTGCACCTACTCCATGCGTTATTACAAAAACGCCGGAGCATTTTTCAAGACCCCGCAGCGCGGCGATCAGATATTTTTCACCAACGATGGCGGCGATACCTCGTATCATACCGGCATCGTGGAGAAGGTGACCGCCGACAGGGTCTACACGATCGAGGGTAACACTTCCAGTGCTGCAGGCGTCGTTCCGAACGGCGGCTGTGTCCGCGACAAGAGCTACCCTCGCAACGCAAAGTACATCGCCGGTTACGGCCGGCCAAATTGGGATCTCGTCAAGGAGGAAGAAAGTATGCCCGAGATGACACAGGATAAGTTCAACGAAATGTTCAAGGTCGCTATGGCCGCCTACCGTGCCGAGCTTCAGGATAATGACTGCGGCAATTTCAGCGCGGATGGCCGGAAGTTCGTCACCGAGAGTGGCCTGTTGGTCGGCGGCAACACGCTTCCGAACGGTGAAGCCAATTTCATGTGGCAGGATTTCCTGACCCGTGAGCAGTTTGCAACGGTGCTTTACCGCTTCGCCCAGAAATTCGGGCTGAACTGATGGCAAAGCGCAAGCGCAGAGCCGCGAAGAAGCGCAAGGTCGAGTGGAGCAAGGTCGTGTGCCTGTTGGCAATGCTGGCCGGTCTGCTGATCGTTCAGGAATGCCTGTTCCTCATGTACCTGTGCATCAAGAGCGGCTACACCGCCGCCGCTGCGTGGCTGACTGCGGCCACCGGCGTCGGCGAGGCCATCATCATCGCCGGAGCGAACGGCTATCTGTCCCTTGCGAAATCCGACCACAAGCGCGGCGGGATCACCTTTGAAGCGGCCAAGGCAAAGAACTTTCAGACCGATACGGAGGACGACGGCAGCATTGATAGCCCCGCCATCTAAACACCGCCCCGCATAATGAAAGCCCCCTCGCAGGATTTTACGTCCTGTCGAGGGGGCTTTTTCTGTTTTCTGGCGCTTTCGCATTTTCGCGGCGCTGTGGCGCTTTTTCTGTTCTTGGTGGGTGTCTACACTCCTGCGGCGCAAAGGGCGTGTTGCAACTCGCCTACGGCGGCGAGAGGGCGCTTTCTTCGCTGGTGTGCGTCTGGCTTTTCAGAAAGGCCATGTATCTCGCTCGGGAACGAACTCAATGATCGTTCCCTCGGGGATGGGGTCGCAAGGCTCTCCATCAAAGGCGTTGCCCTGCTTCGTGCAGATATCGGCCGGTCTGCTCCGGCGTGGGTCGACATCGACATAGAGCCGACCGTCGCACTCGTAGACAGGGCGATCCCAGCTGTCGCGGCCTCGGTACTCCAGCCGAAGCCTCGGCGCGGCGCAGAGCTCCTCATAGCTCATGTGGCCTGCGGCTTTCATCGCGGCGCTGGCGGCAGTCAATTCTTCAGGAGTCCACGGCTCACTCATGCTTTTCTCCTCCTTCGGCCATGCGCCAGTTCTCCGGCGCGGTGGTGATGGCCCATGCAGTCAGCGGCATCCGCTCGTCCAGCATATCCTCCAGAGCTTCCTCGGTGCCGCAGGTGTCGCACACATAGACCGTTGCCCGGCGGCTGAGGGCGTTGTGCGTGACGCTCTCCGCGTCCATCGCCATCTTCCCGCATCGGGGGCAGGCAAAATGCCCGCCCTGCTGCTTCTTGCTAAATTCAGCAATGAGAACTCGCGCCAGCGTTTCCTCATGCGGTTCGACGCTCTCGACTTCCCATACCTCGCGGCCGTCAATCTGACCGGCGGATCGGGCCTTTTCCTGCGCCTGCCGCTGATCTGCTGCGAATACGGCGGCGGTGATCCGCTGGCCGTTGTCACGATTGCGATAAGTGACCGCCCAAGACCTGTTCTCCATGGTGTACCTCACTATTACAATAAATTTGGACAGGAAAGCCGGGCAGCCAGTCCGGCTTTCTTTCCATCTCGTGCCTAAGCTACAATAAGAGGAGCAACTGGCTGACGATACCTCACTTGGGCTAACAAGTCCGACGGAAAGACTGTCGGCCATCCTCTTGTTGCAGCGTTCGATTTAAGCAGGTTGAGCCACCGGATGCCGGAGAGTTCGCGTCACGCAATAGATTGAATCGGCAGCGAGAAAAGATGGATTCCGGTTGCGGATTCGTTGTATTGGAGGAATGTGAATGAACTGCGTTGGCATTGATGTTTCCAAGGGCAAGAGCATGATTGCAGTCATGCGGCCCTTTGGAGAGGTGGTAGTCTCACCCTTTGAGGTGCTTCACACCGACGGTGAACTGAGCGAGTTGGCAAGGCTGCTCAAAAGCCTGGACGGTGACACCCGTGTGGTGATGGAATCCACGGGTAATTACCATGCGCCGGTGGCCTGGCTGCTCCACGATGCAGGGCTTTATGTCTCCGTAGTCAATGCAATGCTGGTGCATGACTACGGGAACAACAGTTTAAGACGCGCCAAGACCGACAAGAAGGACGCCGTGAAGCTGGCCAACTACGGCCTTGACCACTGGCTCACGCTGCCGAGATATCTCCCGGAGGAGGACACCCGGCTTATGCTGAAAACCTGTTACCGGCAGTACCAGCAGTATGCCAAAATACAGACCATGCTGAAGAACAACCTGATCTCCCTCCTGGACACCGCTTTCCCGGACGCAAACCGCCTGTTTAGCAGTCCGCCCCGTGCCGATGGCAGCGAGAAATGGGTGGACTTTGTAGCTGCTTTTTGGCATTGTGAGTGCGTCTGTGGGCTGTCTGAGAAGGCGTTTACCGCCAAGTACCGGAAGTGGTGCAAAAAGCACGGCTACAAGTTCAGCGAAAATAAGGCATTGGACATATACGCCTCTGCCTGTGGACACTTCGGTGTCATGCCGAAAACGGATACAGCAAAACTTTTGGTGGAACAGGCCGTTTCCCAGCTCCGGGCAACTTCCGCCGCATTAGCTGCGCTCAAGCAGGAGATGCTGTCCCTGGCGGTTTCTCTGCCGGAGTATCCTGTGGTGATGGGGATGTTTGGTGTTGGCCCCACACTCGGCCCACAACTCATGGCTGAAATTGGCGATGTACGCCGTTTTCATTCCAAGAAAGCGCTGGTGGCCTTTGCGGGCATTGACTCCCCACCGTACCAATCCGGCCAAATGGATGTCCATAGCCGCAGCATTTCCAAGCGGGGATCTGCCTCCCTGCGCAGGACACTCTTTCTGGTGATGGGTGTCCTCCTGCAATGCGCTCCAATGGATGAGCCGGTCTACCAGTTCATGAACAAGAAACGTTCTGAGGGCAAGCCCTACCGTGTCTACATGATGGCGTCCGCCAACAAGTTCTTGCGCATCTACTACGCCTCTGTGAAAACCTATTTGGATTCTCTGGAACACGACTAATTTTCCTGTTTTATACCATCTGGCTGGCCGCCGTTTCGATTTTGAGATGCTCAGCGGCTTGATTTTGTGTTGCCTTTTTCTCTGCTCCCAAAAGCTGAAATTTCTACTTGACTTTTGTTAGCAGGTCTTTCTGTTGTGCAGGTCTTCGATCTCGTCGAGGGTTGCCAGTTTGACATCGAGAGTATCAATGACTTCCTGGCAACGCCCGGCAATATCGAGGGCCTGACCCTCAAGCGCCTTTTCCTGCATCTCGCGGTGCTTCTCCTTGTCGGCTTGAATGCCCTTGCGCGCCCAGCCGAGAATTTCAAGATAGGTCATAGTCATTTCCTTTCTCCCCGTCACGCCGATAGGCCAGCCTTGATTTACGGTTTGCAGAGGTCTTTGAAGTCGTTGGCAATATTTTCGATGACCTGGGCGGCGCTGTAGTAACGGGTCGGGTTGTCCTGCTTGGCAGCATCCACGAGCATCGAAAGAAATTCTTCCGCGTCCATGCGGTCGATGATGATTTTGTCGTTCATGATGGCTCCTCTCACTCAATGGCAGCTTCGATGCTGCTGATGACTTCCTCCAGGTTATCCACAGCTTCGGAGAGGTTGCCGCAGGCTTCGTCCGCCTTTTCGTAACGCTCGCTCTCCTGCATATTCTCCGGGATGTTGTCGCGGTACTCTTCCTCCTCGGCCTGGAGGTCTTCGAGGCTGCCTTTCAGCTCCTCCAGCTGGTCGATGATGCTCTGCAGGTTCTTTCTGCGGATTTTATTCATGATTTGTCCTTTCTCCCCGTAGGCCCGGTAGGACAGGCGGCGGTTTATCTTCGGATAGTGTTCATCTCCACGAGGCGCTGATAATAAGTCGTGTTATAGACCTCGCACAGCTCCGGCATAGCCATGCTGCTCAGCTGATCTTCGGTGTATTTCCCGTGGCACCACGCGAGGATGCACATTGTCTGATTGTAGCGTTTTTCGAGCCTGTTCATTGCTTTTCTCCTCTTGCCCTCGTGACCTCCGGGGCGGGCAATGATTTAGCAACTGTAGAAGCGGAGTTCGCCGTTGATCAGCTCGTACATGAAGTAGGCGCAGTCAAAGCGGACATAGTTCCAATCGGTGGACTCGTACACGGGCGCGCGGTCGAAGGCGGCAGACTTGCGGAGGCGGCGGTGCTTGTTGACCTCGTAAGTGTTGGCCTCGTGCAGAATGCGGATCTTCTCGGGAGCGAAGCCGCACTCGTCAGCGATAAACGCCTTGGCTTCATCGTCGGTCATCACCTTGCCGCATTTGGCGAGTTCCTCGTAACGCTCCTGCTTCATGTTCGTGCCGGTGCTATCGCTGGGCTTCCACTCCAGCTCTTTGTCCAGCTCGGCGGTCAGCTCGTCGATGCGCTTCTCGCGGTCAGCGACATCCTTCTTGTACTGCCGCTCGCTTTCCATCAGCAAGCTGTTCAGGCGGTCGATTTCGGCGGCTCTGGCCTTGCAGAGCTTCCGCGCCCCGCCATCCTTGATGAAAGCCTTGCAAAAGGCATCCTTGTCGCCATCGAAGTTGTAGTAGGCCTCCTCGATCTTGGCGTACTCTTTGGCGGTCGGCTCGAAGCCGGTGCGGTCGATAAATTCAGACATCATCATTTTGTGTTCCTCCTTGTATTTTCCGGCCCAGGGCTTTATACTAAGGGGGAGGGGAGCTTCCCGCTCCCCCTCAGCGCCGGGGTTAGTCCTCTGGTTGCTTGCCCTGCTTGGGTTTACTGTTGGGCTTGATCGTGATCGTTATCCGTTCTGCAACTTCGGGGTGATCACTCAAGATTTTCAGTAGCTCTTGCAGGGCTCTTTTTTCTTCGCTGTCCAACGGCCGGTCCTCCTTTCCGAAGAGGTTTGTTCCTCTTCCTTACAAGCACTATATTACACTAATTCGTGTCACTTGTCAACGGTTATTTTACACTTTTCAGTGAAAATCGTAAAAAAGTTTTTGACAAGTGACACATTTTAGTGTATAGTACGAGTGAGGAGGTGAGAGCATGGGACTCTCTGTTGCCGAAAAAATCCGACTGATTATGAAACGGCAGAAAATAACGATGGGCGAATTGGCTGAGGCATCCGGGCAGACGCGGCAAAACTTGTCCAACAAAATGACACGCGGGAACTTTACAGAAAAAGATATTACCGAGCTGGCAGCTGCGCTTAGCTGCACAGTTGAAATTCGCTTCGTCACCCAAGATGGTGAAGTCATATAAGAAAAGGCCTCGGACGATTGAACGCCCGAGGCCTTGGAGCAGGCTTAACGCTTGCTATGTATATCCGCGCCGGTGCGCGATTTGACTCTGACATCCGGGTTTTCCTCCCGGATCATCAAGTCTGACAGCTCACACCCCAACGCCTCACAAATGAGGTCGAGATGCTCCAGGTTGACCCTTTCAGCGATCTCGTGGTACAGGTCATTGATTGTCGAAGGTCGAATGCCTGTTGCCCTCGCAAGGTCAGCTTGCGTCCACCTCCGCTCGCCAAGCCGGGTGGACAGTAAAATCCTAATCATAGCCATGCTCCTTTACGGTAGATTCTAACAATGATTTTAGAATTCCGCAGGGTTTTGGTAGAATATAACGAAAACCGTTATGGCTATGACAAAAAACGAAGCGGCTACCACACAGCAGAGAAACTGTGCGGTAGCCGCTTTTTTTCATTTCCGAGCATGATCGAACGGACAGACCAGAACAAAAATGCCGCTGACCATGTAGATCGTCGGAGCATAGCAAAAGCCAGGCGAACCGGCATGGTTCGTCTGGCTCTGCTTTGGTGGAGATGGGGGGAGTTGAACCCCCGTCCGAAAGCACTTTAACAGGAACTTCTCCGAGCGCATACGGTCATTTATATTCCCTTCCCTGCGCGCCGGCCGTCAGGCTCGCAGAGTCGGTAGCTTCATTATGCGTGGTGGGCTCAAAGCTTTGCACACTCACGGGCACCACTAATCGACGCTCCGTTCCGGGCCGTGGTCCTCCCGGAGGGAACGCTCGCTAATTAAGCAGCGAGAAGAACAGTATCGTTGTTGTTCTTTAATTTATAAGCTGCCCATTTTTAGGATGGTAGGCGCATCCGCTCGCTATTCCTGCCTCCATACCCCCGTCGAAACCGGTACATCCCCGTTTTTTAGAGGCGTATTTAGGCTGGTACTGTTCTTTATTGCGTCAGCACGACCGGCTACATTGTACCGCATCGAACTACCGCGCCGTCCGTTAGTCGGGCGGTAATCCTTGCGTCAGCTCGACCGGCAGCATCGTACCGTATCGCACTGCCTCGCCGTCCGTTAGTCGGACTATTGCCTTATACGGGGTGCGGATGACCGCACCCCATGGTGCATTACATCTTTTCAGGTTCGGGATAGTCAACGCCGAAGGTATCGACAGTGACCTTCTTCATTGCCTGGCGGTGGATGGGCTTATCGTTTCTGCCGGTCATGCAGGTTGCGATCTTATCGACATTCTCCATGCCCTCTATGACCTTGCCGAAAGCGGCATACTGGCCGTCGAGATGCGGTGCATCCTCATGCATGATGAAGAACTGGCTGCCGGCGGAATTGGGCGCCATTGCGCGCGCCATCGACAGGACGCCGCGAGTATGCTTGAGATCGTTGGGAACGCCGTTCATTTTGAACTCGCCCTTGATCGAGTAGCCGGGGCCGCCTACGCCGATGCCCTGGGGGTCGCCGCCCTGGATCATAAAGCCGCGAATGACGCGGTGGAAGATAACGCCGTCATAAAACTTATTCTTTACCAGCGAGATAAAGTTGTTGACCGTGTTGGGTGCAACCTCGGGATAAAGCTCGGCCTTTATGATATCGCCGTTTTCCATTTCGATTGTTACTACAGGATTACTCATCAGTGTCTCTCCTTCAAAGTTCTTTCAATGTCGCGCGCGGCTTCACGCTTTGCGTCGTCATTTCGTTTATCATACAATTTTTTGCCCTTGCACAGGCCAAGCTCGACCTTCACCCTGCTATCCTTAAAATAAAGCGACAGCGGAATAAGCGCCACGCCCTCCTGCATAACTCTTGCGTTGAGCTTGACTATCTCGCGCTTATGCATGAGCAGTCTTCTCGGCCGCACGGGGTCTTTATTGAAAATGTTGCCCTTTTCATACGGGCTTATATGCAGCGATCTGACAAACAGCTCGCCGTTTTTTATTGTGCAGTAACAGTCCTTCATATTGACCGTTCCCGCTCTTAACGACTTGACCTCCGTTCCGGCAAGCTCTATGCCGGCTTCAAACCTGTCAAGCACGAAATAATCGTGAAAGGCCTTGCGATTTGACGCTATCTGCTTTGTTCCGGTCTGCTTCGGCATTCGCTCACCTCCCGACCGTTAAGTCATTATAACACACTTTGTGCGAAAATTAAATAACATTCTGTAAATCACATGTGTGCTTTGAGTATATCCGCGATCTCGGCAATGTTTTTGAGGACGTAATCCGGCTTGCGCTCGGCTTTTTCAATATCCTCAAGGCTGCTCTCGCCCGACAGAACGCACACGGACACGGCTCCGGCATTCTGCGCAACGGCTATATCCGTATAAAGTCTATCGCCCACGCAGCAGATATTTTCATTTGGAACGCCGGTCTGTTCGGATATTATGTCAACCATATTTCGGTTCGGCTTGCCGATAAACACCGGCTCGACTCCGCTTGCGGCGGTCAGAAGTGCGCAGATGCTGCCGCAGTCGGGCAGAACCTCGTTTGCCGGCATGGGGCACACCCAGTCGGGGTTTGCGGCAACGAATGCAGCGCCGCGGCGAAGGTAATGCACGGCTTTATCGAGCTTTTCATAAGTAAGCGTTGTATCAAAGCCTACGCAGACAACGCCGACCTCCTCACTGTCGCCAATGGGAACGCCGTAGCTTTCAAGCTCGCCCAAAAATGCCGGAGTTCCGACAGGATAGACAAGCTCACCCTTGTGGCGGCTGTTGAGGTACATTGCCGTCGCCATGCCGGAAGTGAAAACATTCTCCTTCTCGCAGGGAAAGCCGAGCTTTCTCAGTCGGGTTATATAGTCAACGCCGGCGCGCGAGGAGTTGTTGGTCAGATATATATACTCCCTGCCGCTTTTCTTAACGGTGTCGATAAAATCGACCGCACCGTCAAACACCTCATCACCGAGGTAAAGCGTGCCGTCCATATCGAGCAGAAACAGTTTTGTGTTCAGAAGCTTATCCATTCTCATACTCCGATCTAAAAATTTCAGAAATATTATATAGTTTTATGGCCTTAAAATCAACTACATCTTGCATTGCATCGCGGATATGATAAAATTATATTAAAAATTCGAAGGAGCTACGATATGGACATTGCTTTCAATAACGGCTGGCTTTTTACCGAGGACTACGACGCAGGCTTTGACAGGGCATCCTCCGTCCGTCTGCCGCACACGGCAAGAGAGATACCTTATAACTATATCGACTGCCGCGACTATCAAATGGTCTGCGGCTACCGAAAGAGCTTTACCGCTCCCTCGGAGTGGCAGAGCAAGCGGATTATACTGCGCTTTGACGGTGCAGCGCACGAGGCGACGGTATTCTGCAACGGAACGCGTGTCGGATATCACGCCTGCGGCTACACGGCGTTTTCCGTTGATATAACCGACAGCGTTAATTTCGGCGGCGAAAACATAATCGATGTTCGGCTCGACACGCGCGAGAGCCTTAACATTCCGCCGTTTGGCTTTGTCATTGACTATCTGTGCTACGGCGGACTTTACCGCGAGGTGACGCTCGAGGTAAAGGATCCCGAGTATATCAAAGAAGTTCTAATCGAGAACACCGGCCTGCACGAACTGCGAGTGAGGATAGAAAGCGAATGCGAAAGCGTTGCTACCGATATTGTTGACGGCAGCGGCAAGGTCATCGCTTCTGCCTGCGGCAAGGCGTTTGAGCTGAGCGTTCCGAATGCACAGCTTTGGAGCTTGGACTCCCCTGCTCTGCACACGGCGCGTGTTCGCGCAATGCGCGGCGGCGAGGTCGTTGACGAAAAGAGCCTGCGCTTCGGATTCAGAACCGTTAGATTTGAAAACGACGGATTTTATCTCAACGGTCAGAGGATAAAGCTGCGCGGACTCAACAGACATCAGTCATACGCCTATGTCGGCTATGCCATGCCGAAATCGGTGCAGGAGCTTGACGCCGAGATACTCAAAAACGAGCTTGGCGTTAACGCCGTGCGCACCTCGCACTATCCGCAGTCGCAGCACTTCATATCGCGCTGCGATGAGCTGGGACTTTTGGTGTTTACCGAAATTCCCGGCTGGCAGCATATCGGCGATGAGGATTGGAAGCAGCAGGCCGTTAAAAACACCGAGGAAATGGTGCGGCAGTATATGCACCATCCGTCAATCATGCTGTGGGGCGTTAGGATAAACGAATCGCAGGACTGCGACGAGCTTTACAGAAGAACAAACGCCGTTGCGCACACGCTTGACTCCGGCCGCCAGACGAGCGGTGTCAGATACCTTGAAAAAAGCCATCTGCTTGAGGACGTTTACGCATACAATGACTTTTCGCACACCGGCGATAACGCCGGTTTGAAAGCTAAAAAGAGCGTGACGAGCAAGAAGCACAGGCCTTACTTCGTTTCCGAGTGCAACGGGCACATGTTCCCGACAAAGCCCTTTGACGATGAGCGACACAGACTCAGCCACGCGCTCAGGCACGCTAAGGTGCTCGACGCGATGTATGCCGCCGACGATATCTGCGGCATATTCCCGTGGTGCATGTTTGACTACAACACGCATCAGGACTTTGGCAGCGGCGACGGGATATGCTACCACGGCGTTATGGACATGTTCCGCAATCCGAAGCTCGCATCCGCGGTTTACGCAAGTCAGAGCGAAAGCGTTCCCTGCTGCGTTGTCTCCTCGTCCATGGATATCGGCGAACATCCGGCCGGGGATATTGGCAAGGTCTATATTTTCACCAACGCCGACAGCGTGAAGCTTTATAAGGACGGCGTTTTTGTCCGCGAGTTTTTCCCCGGGAAAGACGAATATCCCGCTCTCCCCCATCCCCCGGTCATCATCGACGATTTCATCGGCGAGCTGCTTATAACGCAGGAGGGCTTTGACGAGAAGACGGCGGACACGGTCAAGGAATGCCTGCTTGCCGTTGCCAAATCCGGTCCGAGCGCGCTTCCGCCGAAAATTCTTGCAAAGTTTGCGCGGCTCATGCTCACAAAGGGCTTTAAATTCTCCGACGGCGTTGAGCTTTACGGCAAATACGTCGGCAACTGGGGCGGCGAGGCAACAAAGTGGCGCTTTGACGCGATAAGAGACGGCGAGGTCATAAAAAGCGTGACTCGCTCGCCGGGCCAGAAGGTTCACCTCGAGGTAATCCCGAGCAAAACCGAGCTTTCCGAGGGCGGCACATATGACGCTGCCGCAGTGCGCATCCGCGCGCTTGACGAATACGGCAACCTCGCTCCGTATTGGCAGGAACCCGTCGTTTTTAAATGCAGCGGCGCGCTTGAGCTTATAGGCCCCGAGATAATCTCCCTCAAGGGCGGCTCCGGCGGATGCTATGTCAAAACCATCGGCAAAGCCGGAAAAGCTGCGCTGAGCGTAAACGATATTGAAATTGAATTTAATATAGATATGTAAATCACGGAGGATATGACCATGAAGAGAAAAGTTTCTGTTATCGGCCTGCTGCTTGCGCTGCTTATGATACTCGGCGCATGCGGCGGCGCAGAAGATAAGCCCAATGTCGGCGCTGCCGAAACTCCGCAGCCGACAGCGGAGCCTACGCAGCAGCCCACCGGTCCGGGAGTTGCCGCCACAGGCACACCTGCCGTTACCAGCGGCAAGCTAATATACACTCTCGATTACGATCTCGGCATTCTCGACGGCAGCGGAGAGAGCGGCTGGCTTGTAACCTCGTGGCTGGCCAAGGGCTACGGAACGCGTTACTATGCAATAAACCCCGTCACCGGTCAGGTCATTGAGGGCGAAGAGGGCGCAGAGGTCGTGCTTTGCGCAAACGGCCTTGTGCGCTTTGTCTGGAAGGACGCAGACGGCAACGAGGCATCCGCCGACACTGTGTACTTCATAGACGGCGAGTCGAAAACCTTTGATCTTTATGCCCAGATCTATGGTCTTGATGGCGTGCTCAAGGAAGAACGCAAGATATTAAGCTGGACTCAGACATCGGAGGATCCGTATTTCACCGTAGTGCTGCCGGAAATGAACAAGATAATTTCCGAGCTTGGCGGCGGAAGCATTGCCGGCAATGAGCTTGTTCTCACCGTGACCGACGATAACGGCGACGCAGTCGTTCTCGGCCTTGACGGCGAAGAGCTTATAAGACTCGCCGGCGTTGACGCATCGGAGGTTTACGCATATTCAAGCTCCGACGGAAGCTTTGTTTCTGTTTATCGTCCCGACAGCGACCAGACCGAGTTTTACCGCTTTTAAGGAGGCGAGCCTGTGAAGAGACGACTTCTTGCCGGTTTTTTGGCGCTTGTGATGGCGCTCGCACTGCTGCCGGCATCTGCCTTTGCCGCACCGGATATTCCATCCGACTATGTGCCAATCTATACTTTGGCAGACCTTAAAGAGAACATCGGCAGCGGCTATTACCTGCTGATGAACGATATAGACGCAAGCAAAGAGGACATTGCATACGACACGCTTAACGACGCAGCCTGCGGCTCTTTGCTCAAAGGCGGAGTTATAAACGGCAACAGCCACACAATATACAATCTCAAAGGTACGCTCATTGAGAGAAACTTAGGCACTATCAAGAATCTCAATGTTAGCGTAATAAACACCGATAAAGATAATGATGTTTTGGGCACTGACAGCGGCATTTGCGGCATTGCTTATTACAACTCATATGGTGATGACACTGGCCTTATTGAAAACTGCAATGTCAGCATGACAGTACGGCGCAGTTTTGATAAGCTCAACATAGGGTTCATAACATGCGGTATTGCGAGAGGCTGCGGCTCGATAAGAAACTGCATCGTAGACCTGGATATCGACTTAAAATACACCGGCACGAATAAAGACAGCGATATCAGCGTTGCCGGCATAGGCGATGACAGCCGCTTTGCCGATATTGACAGCTGCCTTGTGATGGGCTCGGTCAATATTCAGACACCCGGTTACGCACGTTTGGCAGGCATAAGCGACGAAGACTCCAAAAACTCCGCCAACGCCCTTGAAAAGGCCAATGTTGAATGCACAAGCACTTACCGAAGCGCGTATGATTTCTTCACGCTCAGCAGCGCCAGCAGCGCTCGCAATTCCGGCGGTCAAAGCATCAATAACAGAGTCGCGGACGATCTTGAAGTAAACTATACTTACAACGGCAATGCTGTTCTCAACGGTAAGCCCGATGCCGAGAGCAAGCTCTATACCCTTGCAAGCCGCGACAGTATTCTCAATGACTGGGATATTTCCGACGTTCCCTCCGAGATTCCGCCGGAAAAGCCCGAACCGGGAGATAATACGCCCGTTACCGTTGACTTCAATTTTGAGGGCAACGTCGGTCACACGCAGTCATGGCAATTTGAATACTCTGATGACTACTTCTATGCGCAGGACGATGGCTACGGCTATAACGCAAAGCTTGCAAAAGCCTCACTGTGCCTTGAGATGACGACCTTCTCGACAAATGCTAACACCACATGGCGCGGCGAAGGCGTCGGCACGGCGATTTCCAGAACCGAAAATGTTCGGGAGCTGCTGAACAATCTGAATTTCAGCTCGATTCAATACGTTAATTATGATGTGCCGCTTGATGATACATCGGACAAGGTCGCCTATACCCTTGCAATGAAGTATATCACCAACAAAAACGGCAGCACGGACACCCTGATCGCCGTTCCTATCCGCGGCGGCGGCTACGGCGGTGAATGGGCAAGCAACTTCAACGTGTACAACAGCGAAGAAAAACTCAGCCGCAACCATTACGGCTTCCAGACTGCTGCCAACGACGTTCTGAGCGGTCTTAGTGACTATGTTCAGAGCCACGAGATCAAGGGTGACCTGAAGATATGGGCAGTCGGCTTCAGCCGCGGAGCTGCCGTTGCAAATCTTCTGGGTCGTGCGCTGAACAATGCAACCATCGGCGGTATAAAGCCCAACGTCGTGGACATATACGTTTACACATTCGCGACTCCGGCAGGCGCATCCCGCGACTCGGCAGAAACGCTTTTTGACCCTAACATTTTCAACATAGTAAGTCCTGTGGACCTTGTCCCTCGCGTTGCTCCCACGGCATGGGGCTTTACGCGGTACGGAACAACGCTGTCGCTTCCCTACGATAAAAACGACAAGCTGTGGGATAAATTTGAGGAGATCTCCGGAATGTTTACCCGAGAAATCAAACCCTCTCAGCGCACATTTTTGGATAGGTTCTGCGAGGTAGCCTTCACAAACGACCCCGGCGGCTCCGTATTCGGAACAGTTAACTACACGGATATCCAGAAGGATATAATGGACTTCACCGGGAGCGAGCTTGGCACACCTCCGGTCTCTCCTTTTGAGAAGGGAGACACTTTGAGATGTGTACTATCAAACGACACGCTGAAGTACGTGCTCGGTTGTGCTGCGTTTAATTACACGCTGATCCCCTATGCTCTTATGAATCTCAACACGCTCGGACTTGCCCACTATCCCGAGCACTACCTTGCGCATCTTGAAGTTGACAATTTGCAGAGCGAAGACGATTTCGTAAGCTCCTATCACGCACGCACCGTCCTGGTGTATCCGCCTGCGGATAAGCAGCTTAAATCCTATGACATCAAGGTCGATTTCTGGAATGCAAAGGGGCAGTCGGCTGGCAGCTATGCAAACGGCGCATGCAGCAGCGGAGAGGTTTCCGTTGAGCTTACTGACATTGGACTGATCGCTAGCCTGCCCGAGGGCGCAGAGTACAGCTTTACCGTTTCCGGTGCGGATGCCGGCAACGTCGGTGCAAAGATATATTCCTACGACGGCGCGGACATTGAGCCTGCGCGCACCGTGGATTTTGAGGCTCTCCCCTCATCCGACGGCAATGCCTGCACGGTTTTCGTGCCCGAGGATATCTACAGCGACTACTACGCGCAGGACTCCGACGGAAACATATACGAGCCGGACAGCGACAGCGACTACCCCGACGAGCCGGATGAACCGTACATAAACAACTTCACCGACGTTCACGAGGGATCTTTCTATTACGATGCCGTTCTGTGGGCGGTAAACGCCGGCATTACAAACGGCACAACGGACACGACATTCAGCCCGAACGCAAGCTGCACCCGTGCCCAGGTCGTAACCTTCCTGTGGCGAGCAGCCGGATGCCCCGAGCCTGAATCATCTGTCTGCCAATTTGTCGATGTTCCAAAAGGCAGCTTTTACTACAAGGCCGTTATGTGGGCCGCCGAAGAAGGCATCACAACAGGCGTCACCGCCGATCACTTCCAGCCCGGCGCAACCGTTACCCGTGCTCAGGTTGTGACCTTCCTCTGGCGCTGGGATCTGTGCCCGAAGGCGAGCAGCTCGAGCGGCTTTGCCGATGTTTCCAAACACGCTTTCTACACCGATGCCGTTGATTGGGCGGTCGAGTACGGCATAACCAAAGGCACGACGGCAAAGACGTTTTCTCCGAACGATAAGTGCATGCGCTCGCAAATAGTCACCTTCCTCTACCGCTATTTTGTGGTCGATTAGAAACAAGGTATATGCAATTACACGGTGCAGTTTTTCAGACTGCACCGTGTTTTTTAGCAGCAATGTAAAATTTATATATACGCCGCCATAATGGCCAGCTGTGCTATAATGATTTTATGATATAACGGAAAGTAAGGCGAACACTATGTGGATACTCTTCGCGTTCGGCTCGGCACTGTTTGCCGGTCTGACATCCGTTCTCGCAAAGTGCGGAATCAAAAAGACCGATTCCGACGCAGCCACGGCAATACGTACAATAGTTGTGCTGATTTTCTCGTGGCTTATGGTTTGGATAGTCGGGTCGGCTCCGACCATCACCGGGCTGAGCACAAAAACGTGGGTCTTCCTCATCCTGTCCGGCATTGCGACCGGCGCATCGTGGCTTTGCTATTTCAGAGCGCTGCAGCTCGGCGACGTGAACAAGGTCGTGCCGATAGACAAGTCCTCAACGATACTCACCATAATTCTGGCACTGATCTTCCTCGGCGAGCCTATCTCGTGGCTTAAAGCTGCTGCCGTTGCCCTCATCGGTATCGGTACGTTCATGATGATTGAAAAGAAAGCAGATATCGAGCAAAAGCAGGAGAAAAAGAGCTGGCTATTGTATGCCGTGCTGTCGGCAGTGTTTGCGTCACTGACCTCGATCCTCGGCAAGATCGGAATTGACGGCGTTGAGTCAAACCTCGGAACGGCTATACGCACAGGCGTTGTGCTCGTCATGGCGTGGCTTATCGTGTTCGTAAAGAGCAAGCAGCACACGCTAAAGGATATTCCCAAAAACGAGCTGGGCTTTATCTGTCTTTCGGGACTGGCTACCGGCGGCTCGTGGCTGTGCTACTACAAAGCGCTCCAGGACGGCCTTGCAAGCGTGGTCGTTCCCATCGACAAGCTGAGTATTCTTGTTTCGATCGGCTTCTCGGCGCTGGTTTTCAAGGAGCGGCTTTCGAAAAAAGCAGCCTTCGGCCTTGTGCTCATAGTCGGCGGAACGCTTATGATGCTGATTTAAGCTCACACAATTATTGCGCAGCAAAGCCGAGATCCGAGAGCCAGCGATCCGTTTCGTCGGAAGATAATATTCTCTTTTCGCCGTACACCGCCAAACCGTCGCATGAGTCGAGAAACGTTGGCATGGTTTCGGCAATGTCGCTGCCGCCGCTTGTGCAGAACGGAATGATGAGTTTTCCGCTGAAATCATAGCTTTCAAAGAATGTATTGATCGGCGCCGGAGCCGCGTGCCACCAGACGGGGTAGCCGACTAACACGACATCATACTCGTCCATATTCTCGACCGTATCCGCAAGAGCCGGGCGCTCGCCGCGTCTTATTTCCCGGTTTGACTGCGTATACACGTTTGAATACCCGTTCAGCGGAGTTATTTCAAACAAATCTCCGCCGGTTTTCTCGCTTATTGACTCGGCAGCTTTTTTCGTTGTGCCGGAATAAGAAAAATAAGCAGCGAGGACCTATACATCGCGCTTTGCGAATATCTCGCTTCTTACCGCCTCGGTCTGACCCTTGCTCAAGGAGTTATCGGAAAGGCTTCTGAACACGGCCGGGCGGCGATAAACATTGTAGCCGCCAAAAGCAAGAACCGCAGCAACGGCAATGGAGATCACGATAATCATAAGCTTTTTTCTTCTCATTCCGCACCTCTGCCGTTGGCCTGAATTATCTCAGTCAGCGAGATATGCTCGTTGCGATAGCGCGCATTTGGGTTTACCTCCGGGATTGCAAGCCCTAATGCCTTTCGCGGACATGCATGCACGCAGGCAAGGCAGGTCTGCCAGTTGCCGGGAATATGCTGTGCTTTTCCGTCAGCCACTCGGATAGAGTCTGAAGGACAGACCTTTTCACAGACGCCGCAACCTATGCACGCATCCGTGACCTTGATAAAGTGCTGAAAGATATCGGGCGGCATTTGCTCGATGCGGCTTAGATATTCACGATGGGCTGCACGATCGGCGGATGTGACCGGAGCTATCCTATTTAAGCGGATCACAATGTCATCGCGAATCAGTTCAATGTGCTCGTCAACCTTTTTGTTGAGTCTTTTCTGCTCGTTCATATCAAACGCCGGGAGCCAATTATCGGCCATGAGCAGAACATTGATATAGTTTACAGAAATGCCGCACTCATCGCACAGTCGCTTTGCAAGCTCGGCAGCTCCGGCGTGGCGGTTTCCGTAAGTCAGTATCATATAGAAATAGCGCGTATGGAAAGACGCCTTGTGCATAAACTCCCTCACCATCGGCGGAACCTCGTGGCCGTAAACCGGAGTTACAATTCCGATGGTATCGGCGCTAAAATCAAGTCTCCCCTGCCGCACGGCCTGCGGAATGCTGATAAGCTCATTGTCAAGCTGCTTTGCGGCATAAAGGCTGTTGCCGATGCCTGTGAAATACAAAATCATTATTGTATCCTCCTTGCAATTATAAGTCGTATATGCTACACTCTGATTGTTTCAACCGCTTGATACAACCGATTATAATTTGCGGTAGCAGCTATCGTTCAATAGCTGTTTTAGCGATTTATATGAATTTTTTGCAAACATCACGGAGGATATGATATGTACACGATGATGCAGGTTTGCCGTGAGCTGGATATGACGTACCAGACACTGAAGTTTTACTGCAACGAGGGGCTTGTCCCAAACGTGAAGCGCGACGCAAACAATCGCAGAGTTTTTGACGAAAGCGACGTGAAATGGATAAAAGATCTCACCTGCCTCAAAAAATGCGGACTGAGCATTCAGGAAATGAAGGACTATCTAGAGCTTTGCCTTGCCGGAGAATCGACCATTGTTCCGCGAAAGGAAATGCTGGCCAAAAAGCAGGAGCGGCTGCGCCAGACGATCAAGGAGCTTGAGGACAGCATTGCATATATCGACTGGAAGCAGAATTTCTATGACGAGGTGCTGTCCGGAAAGCGTCCGTATGTCAGCAACCTTATACGAACCGAAAATGACTGAGAAAATAAGCTGCCGCAGGCAAAAGATGCAATATAAAAATCACCGGGAAAAGCTCTTGGCTTTTCCCGGTGATCTTTTTCCATGGAGCTGGTGGTGAGAATCGAACTCACAACCTTCTCATTACGAGTGAGATGCTCTACCATTGAGCCACACCAGCAAAGGACATTACGCATTTTAGCACATGGCGGCGATAAAGTCAAACAAAAAAAGTTATAACTGCTCGTTATTGCTCAAATTTGTAAGCCATTATGCTGACAATTTATGTTTATAAAAAATATAAGAATTTCAGCACTTTTTCAATGCTACAAAACAGTCGCAAACCGTTTACATAATTATTTCAAAAAATTATTTTGCAAATAGTTATCAACATTTTCAACAGAGTTTCCAACACTGAATAATCATTGAATTTCAGTATTTAGCGCCGATATGTAAAATTATGTAGAGTCCTGAAGTCGAATTTCGTTACATTTTGAAAACATTATTTCGTTTACATAAGCCCGTTTTTGTTAAGAGATTGAAACTCTTTGCCACCAACGATAATATGGTCAAGTAATTTTATATCGACAAGCTCCAAAGCTTTCTTCACAAGACCGGTACAGTACTCATCCTCCTTCGACGGAAGCGGCAGCGCACCGGGGTGGTTATGGGCGATTATAACGGCGGCAGCGTTGCTTTTAATGGCCGCCTCAACAAGCATTCTTATGCCGACCTCGGTTGCGTTCACAACGCCGCGGCTTATCTCCTTGCAGGCTATTATTCCGTTAGAGGAGTTAAGCAGCAGCGCATAGCATATCTCATTTACCTCGTACATGAACTTGGCGACAAAATATGCGCCGGCATCCTCGCTGCGGCGGATGACCTTTGTCGGCAGACTTTTTGTAAGCAGATAGCGGCGGCTGACCTCGGGAATGAGCTTTATGAGCGTCGCGGCGTTCTCTCCTATCCCGTCAACACGCATAAGCTCCTCGTGCTTTGCCTCGAAAACCGCGGCGAGCGAGCCGAACTGCTTTAAAAGCCTGTGCGCAAGCTCATTTGTGTCCTTGCGCGGAACGGCGTAGAAAAGCAGCATCTCAAGTGCGTTATGATCGTTAAAGCCATCAAGCCCGGCCTCGACGAAGCGGCTTTTCATCCGCTCCCTGTGTCCGTCGTGTACGCCCATATGCTCTCTCCTTACAGCTCCATATTCGCGTAAGCGTTGAGATCCCAGCCGGCAGTGTTCCCGGCGAGATACTCATAATAGCCCTGACAGCCTATCATTGCCGCATTATCGCCGCAAAGCTTCAGCGGCGGAACAAACAGCTCGCAGCAGTTTTTCTCGGCGGCAGCTTTGAAATCGGCACGGATACGCGAATTTGCCGCCACACCGCCGGCAATGGCGATTTTTTTATAACCGAGCTCCTTTGCAGCCATCATTGTGCGCGGCACGAGCGCGTCGCTAACTGCGGCCGTGAAGGATGCCGCAAGCGAGGCTCTGTCCAACTCCTCGCCCTTCTGCTCGGCATTGTGTACGATGTTTATAACGGCAGTCTTAAGGCCGGAGAAGCTCATTTCATAGGGATGCCCCTCAATATGCGTGCGCGGCAGGTGATATTTCTTATCGTCGCCGCCCTGTGAGAGATCGTCAATGGGCTTGCCGCCGGGATACGGCAGACCGAGCACGCGCGCGGTTTTGTCAAAGCACTCGCCTGCCGCATCATCGCGCGTTGCGCCGATGACCTTTAGATCCGTATAGCTGCGAACGTCGATTATAAGCGTATTGCCGCCGGATATTGCAAGGCACAGAATCGGAGGCTCAAGCTCGGGATATGCTATGTAGTTTGCCGCAACATGGCCTTTTATATGGTGCACGGGAATGAGCGGAACACCCAGGCTCATAGCAGCGGCCTTGGCAAAGTTAAGGCCCACAAGCACCGTTCCGATAAGGCCGGGAGCGTACGTTGCCGCAACGGCGTCGATATCGCTTTTTTCTATTCCGGCTGCCTGCACGGCGCGCTCGGCAAGGCGCGATATGACCTCAACGTGGCTTCTCGACGCTATCTCCGGCACTACGCCGCCGTAAATTGCGTGCAGATCTGCCTGCGAGAATATCTGATCCGTAAGCACATTTCTGCCGTTTTCAACGACGGCGACGGCGGTCTCATCGCAGGATGATTCAAAGGCAAGTATTTTCATTTCTCTTCCTCACTTAGAAAACAAGTCATCAAAACGGCATCCTCCTTCGGCAGGCTGTAGTATCCCTTTCGCCGCCCTACCTCGACGTAGCCGTGTTTTTTATATAAGCTCTGCGCCGGCACATTGCCAAGGCGCACCTCCAGTGTTAAAAAGTTGAGCTTTGCAGCCTCAGCTCGTGCACGAAGCTCATCAAGCAGCATATCGGCTATTCCCTCGCGCCACCTGTCCGGCGACACGGCGACGTTAGATATATACCCCTCGTCAAGGACGTACATAAGGCCGACATAGCCCACAGCCCTGCCCTCTTCGTCCTCGGCGGCAAGAAAAACATGCATGGAGTCCGTCAGCTGAGCCGTAAGCTGCTCGCGCGTCCACGGCAGCGAAAAGCACTGCTGCTCGATGCGCAGGATATCGTCAATGTGTTCGGCTCTTGTATCGACAATGCGCACCATCACATATTCTCCTCGCGCAGCTCGTCAATGACGGCGAGAGTCTCATCCTCAATGCGCAGAACGCACTTTTTCCAGCCTATCGGCAGCGTCGGCGGATAGATATCCTCATCGGCAAGGCACATTATGCGCTCGTCCATATCCTGATATTCATCCGACAGCTTCTGCGCCTGAAGCGCCGTCATACACAACACTACATCGCAGCGTTCGATAAGCTCGCGCGTTACCGGCACAGGATAGCCGTGCGGCAGCCTTATATCGAGCGCTTCGCAGCACTTTTTCACACGCGGATTTATCTCATCCCTAACGTCGATCCCTGCCGAATACGCCATGACCTCCGGGCAGTAATCGCTCTTTGACGAGTTGAACACCGCTTCGGCGACGAGCGACATGCTGTTATCATCGCACACAAACAGTATACTTTTTACGTCAATGCCGCCAAAGCCGTAAAGCTCGGACTGGCGCTCGTCCCAGCGCTCAAGGCTGCGGTCGCCGGCCTGGCTTTCGATATGGTGCGTAAGCTCATGATGAAGCGTGCTCTTTAAGCGCCGGCGGAATGTCTCGTCGTCCATGTCGCCGTAAAGTTCGACAAACGAGCCGTAGTACAGCTCTATATGCCGTCCCATTTTATCGCGGAAATACATGCCGAGGGTGTATCTTCCGTCGTCGCTGCGCACGGCATCCTCAACGAAGCTGACTCCGCCGTTTAAGTTTTTGAATATCTCCTCGGGCAGCTCGTCAACAAGATCGTCGAGAACGTCCCCGGCTTGTTCATATGTCAGCATCAGTGCGCCTCCGCCCAGCTGTGTCCGATTTTTGCATCGACCGTGAGCGGTACGCTGAGCTTGGCAGCGCCGCTCATCTCCTCACGCAGAATGTCAGCAACAGTCTGCGCCTCAGCCTCGGGGCACTCGCATATAAGCTCGTCATGCACCTGCAAAATGAGTTTTGCCTTGAGTCCCTCGGCTTTGAGCCTGTTATACACATTCACCATTGCAAGCTTAATTATATCCGCCGCAGTGCCCTGGATCGGCATATTCAGCGCAACGCGCTCTCCGAACGATCTTGTATTGAAATTCGATGATTTAAGCTCCGGCAGATCGCGGCGGCGCGAATAGATCGTCGTAACATACCCGTCCTGCTTTGCCTTTTCGACGATGGACTTCATATAATCGCGCACACCGTCGTATTTATTTAAATACGCATCCATATACGCCTTTGCCTCGCCTTGAGTTACGCCGATATCCTGCGCAAGCGACCACGGCGATATGCCGTAGACTATACCGAAGTTTACGGCCTTTGCGCGGCTGCGCTGCAAGGACGTTACCTCATCGACAGGCGTATTGAACACCTGCGAGGCCGTGACAGTGTGGATATCCTCGCCGCTTAAAAACGCAGCACGCATGTGCTCATCGCCGGATATATGCGCAAGCAGCCTCAGCTCTATCTGACTGTAGTCGGCATCGACAAGGACATTGCCCTTAGATGCAATGAACATCTCGCGGATATGACTTCCAAGCTCTTTGCGGATCGGTATGTTCTGAAGATTCGGGTCGGTGCTTGACAGTCGGCCGGTCGCCGTAACGGTCATCTGGAACTTGGTTCTTATCCTGCCGTCCGGGTCAATGAGCTTCAAAAGTCCATCAGCATAGGTGCTCTTGAGCTTTGTTAGCATGCGGTAATCGAGGATCATGTTTACTATCGGGTGCTTGCCGCGCAGCTTTTCAAGCACATCGGCATTTGTGCTCCAGCCGGTTTTTGTTTTTTTGCCTGCCGGGAGCATGAGCTTATCGAAAAGCACTTCACCAAGCTGCTTGGGCGAATTGATGTTGAACTCACACCCGGCATGCTCGTATATGGCGCTTTCAAGCTGCGCGATCGTGCCGGTCAGGCTTTCGCCAAAGCTCACGAGTGCCGCCTTATCTATCATAAAGCCCTGCTCCTGCATATCGGCCAGAACGCGGCACAAAGGCATTTCTATCTCGTAAAAGAGCTTCGTCATGCCGAGCTCTTCAAGCTTTTTCTCGGTCACCGGGCGCAGTCTGTACACTGCTTCCGCTCCGTCGAGCTCCGCGCCGCAATAGCCCATGCTGAGCCTGCCGAGGCTGTAATCTCCGGCAGTTGCATCAAGCAGGTAGCCTGCAAGCGCCGTATCGTATACAAAGCCGTCAAGCGGCAGCTTCTCGGCAATGAGCTGTGTCATCAGGTTCTTTACATTGTGCGCCATCTTCTTCACATCGCCGGAAAACACAAAGCTCAGAAGCCTTGAATAGTCGTCTCCGAGGCTGCTCCAACGCGCAAGGTACACGACCTTGCCGTCGCATATCTCAATGCTGTCAAAGCTCTCGTCAGCCGTTACGGCGATCTCGTCAGCGTTCCGAACGGCATTCACTATCTCGTCAAACGAGGCGTCTTCAACATGAGCAATGCGCTCTGTCATTGCCTTCTGCGCGCTCTCGGTGCTTTCGCTCACGCTCCATTTTTCGATAAATTTATTAAATCCGAGCTTTTTGAGCACATCGTACAGCTCTGGCTTATAGTCCTCGCTCCACTTCGCATCCTCGGGCGCAAACTCTATCGGCGCATCGGTGTGTATCGTTGCAAGCTCATAGGATAAAAAGGCGCTCTCCCTGCCTTCTCGCAGTTTTTTGCGCATGCCCTCTTTTACATCTATGGTGTCAAGCCCGGCATAAATGGTTTCAATATCTTTATACTTCTGCACAAGCCCCATAGCCGTTTTCTCGCCTACTCCCGGCACGCCGGGGATGTTATCCGAGCTGTCGCCCATCAGAGCCTTGAGGTCAATGATGTGCTTCGGCTCAAACCCGTACTCATCGAAAAACAGCTTGGGAGTATACTCGGTCGTCGTTGTCTGGCCCATGCGGCTTTTGACATGGCAGACATGCGTTGTTTCACTTATAAGCTGGAAACTGTCCTTATCGCCGGTGACGATGCGGCAATCCCAGCCGACTGCGCTGCATCGCGCAGCGACCGTGCCGAGCAGGTCATCGGCCTCGTAGCCCTCAAGCTCAAGGCGCAGGATGCCCATTGCGTCAAGCACCTGCTTGAGTATCGGCATCTGAACGGCCAGCTCCTCGGGCATGCCCTTGCGCTGAGCCTTATATCCGGCGTATCTCAAGTGCCGGAACGTCGGCGCTTTGAGATCAAACGCGACGCACACGGCCTCGGGCTTTTCATCATCAAGCAGCTTGCGTAGTATGGCAAGAAAGCCGTACACGCCGTTTGTGGGCGTTCCGTCGGGCGCCGTGAGGGCGCGTATGCCGTAAAACGCGCGGTTTACTATGCTGTTTCCGTCAAGTATCAAAAGTTTCATCATTTCACCTCGCCGCGCAGGCGGACAATCTCGTCTCTAAGCTGAGCCGCAAGCTCGAATTCAAGCATTTTTGCCGCGGCTTTCATTTCCTTTTCGAGCTTTTCGATAAGCTCCTTACGCTCTGACTTTGTGAGCTTCACTCCATCGGCACGGCGCAGAGTTTTCTCGCTCTCGCTTGATATCTCGATAAGCTCGCGAACACTTTTTACTATCGTTTTCGGCACGATGCCGTGCTCTGCGTTATATGCCGCCTGCTTTGCGCGGCGGCGCTCGGTTTCGTCGATCGCATGGCGCATCGACCGCGTAACCGTATCGGCATACATGATAACCGTGCCCTCGGCATTGCGTGCCGCGCGCCCGATGGTCTGAATAAGACTCGTTTCACTTCTAAGGAAGCCCTCCTTATCGGCATCCAGGATTGCAACAAGGCTGACCTCCGGGAGGTCAAGTCCCTCGCGCAGAAGGTTAATGCCGACAAGCACGTCAAAGTCGCCGAGGCGCAGACTGCGGATTATCTCTATACGCTCTATCGCGCCGATATCGTGGTGCATGTATCTGCACTTTATGCCGGCTGCGCCGAGGTATTCGGTAAGATCCTCAGCCATTTTCTTGGTGAGCGTCGTTACCAGAGTGCGCTGGCCTTTTTCAATGCGTATATTGATCTCGCTTATAAGATCGTCTATCTGCCCCTCTATCGGGCGCACGGAGATCTCCGGGTCGAGCAGGCCGGTCGGGCGGATTATCTGCTCGGCTATCTGCCCTGCCCTTTCGCGCTCGTAATCGCCGGGAGTTGCGGAGACATACACAGCCTGATTTATGCGCTCCTGAAATTCCTCGAATTTAAGCGGCCGGTTATCATACGCCGACGGCAGACGGAAGCCGTATTCAACCAACGACTCCTTGCGCGCGTGGTCGCCGCGGTACATTGCCCTGACCTGCGGCAGAGTGACGTGACTTTCGTCAACAAACAGCAGAAAATCCTTCGGAAAGTAATCGAGCAGCGTCATGGGAGCAGAGCCTGCCGGGCGGTTTGAGATTATGCGCGAATAGTTCTCTATGCCCGAGCAATAGCCAAGCTCCTGCATCATTTCGATATCGTAATTTGTGCGCTGCGATATGCGCTGAGCTTCAAGCAATTTACCGTTATCCTGAAAGTATTTTACGCGCTCGGCGCACTCGGCGCGGATATCGTCGATAGCGCGCGCCATTTTGTCACGGCTAACGACATAGTGGCTGGCCGGGTATATCGCAGCGTGGTTCAGATAGCGTACGGGCGCGCCGGTAACGACGTTCACCTCGCTTATTCTGTCCACCTCATCACCGAAAAACTCGACGCGGATAGCCTTATCGGTCGCATAAGCCGGGAATATCTCAACAGTATCGCCGCGGACGCGGAACATGTTTCGCTCAAATGCAATGTCATTGCGCTCGTAACGTATCTCGATGAGCTTGCGCAGAAGCTCGTCAAAATTGCGCGTCTGCCCCGGACGCAGGGATATGACCATGTTTTTATAGTCGATCGGGTCGCCGAGGCCATAGATGCAAGAAACGGATGCAACAACTATAACGTCGCGCCGCTCGAACAGACTGGAGGTCGCGCTGTGGCGCAGGCGCTCGATCTCGTCGTTTATGGCGCTGTCCTTTTCAATAAACGTATCCGTATGCGGAATATACGCCTCGGGCTGATAATAGTCGTAGTACGAAACGAAGTACTCCACGGCATTGTCCGGGAAAAACTCGCGAAACTCCGAGCACAGCTGCGCCGCAAGTGTCTTATTGTGCGCCAGCACGAGCGTCGGTCGGTTTAGCTTTTCGATAACGCTCGCCATGGTGAAGGTCTTGCCCGAGCCGGTCACGCCGAGCAGCACCTGCTCATCAAGGCCGTTTTCGATGCCGCGCACGAGCGTCTCTATGGCCTCCGGCTGATCGCCCATCGGCGAATATGAAGATTTCAAAACGAATTTATCCAAATCGGGCAGCCTCCGCATAGCATTATCATTTTACCATCGGTTAACAAGGGCAAACACGCCTGACAGCGTGCCTTTTCGGCGCTTTTTGCCCTTTTCGCCTTGACGGGCGCCAGCCCGCCTGCACCTCAAAAAGCAAAAATCACTCGAAAATTCATCGCTGACAGGTGCAAGGCAGTTTTGCCGGTGCAGAAATGCGGACAGACAAGGAAAGACCCGAAGAGAATACTTGCCGTATTGTCGAGGGGCATCGCGGTATGGGCGTATTTCTGCCCGTCAAAACCGTGTCTGTCCTTGTCAACCGATGGTATTATACCACGCACATGAAAAAATCACAAGGCAGACAAGCTGCCTTGTGATAGGTTTTGGATTTGCGATCAGATCTGGTAAGATGCCCAGTCGATGTCGGGAACCTTCTCGGTCCACTTCTCGTAAACGCTGTCGCCCACGCGGTCGCACTTATGATAGTTCGTTGCTTCCTGTACATCCTTGTAGTACCATGCGTTTTCGTTCAGGTTATCGCTCCACATGTTCATCTCGGACGTCGGCAGGAGGTCGGATACGCTCTCGGTCTGGCGATCGAGGACGCGGTTTATCATTGCGAAGGTTTCTGCGCGGATGATGCTCTTGTTCGGACGGAAGGTGCCGTCTTCATAGCCGTTTATCCAGCCGTTGCCCGCGGCAAGCTCGATGCTCTTCTGTGCCCAGTGGCCGGTGATGTCGCTGAAGGTCTTGGTGTTGACGTCAAGCTTTGCAAAGCGCGCTATGATCGTTGCAAGCTCTGCACGGGTGATATCCGCGTTCGGGCGGAAGGTGCCGTCGGTGTAGCCCTTGATGATGCCCATGTTCGTAAGCGTAGATACCGCGCGGCAGCACCATGCACCGTCCTTGATGTCGCTGAAGCTGCTGGTGGTCTTATCGTACTGCGTGCGTGCCTCGTCTGTCAGCAGGCGGAAGAAGATCGTTGCTACCTCTGCGCGGCTGATGTCGTTATTCGGGCGGATGGTTCCGTCGGTGTAGCCGATGACGTAGTTGAAGTGGATCTCCTTATTGAGGACCTCAATTGCCTTGAGAACACCGTTTACATAGGTGATCTTGTAGTTTGCGGTGACATCCTCGCCCTTTGCGTTCTTGATGACTGCGTCGGATGCTACGTTCGGGGACTCGCCCGGCTCGCTCTGGATGCCGGTGATCTTGACGGAATCGACCTTGTCGCCGGTCGCGAGACCTTCGACGGTGTACTTATCGCAGGTTACGGGGGCTATGCCCTCGGCGCTGCCGGCCGTGATGGTCAGAGGACGCTGCGTGATCGTCAGAACGCCGTCTGCCTTGATGACGAACTCAACGTTCTTGAAGCGCGCGTTGGTGTTCTTGAACTGGTCGGCCTTGAGGCCCATCTCGTATGTTCCGGCATTGACGCCGCTTGCGAGAGCCTTGCCGCTGAAGGTGAAGTCCTTCTCGGTGTAGCGGGAATCGCTGATCTTCACGGTGTAGTCCTTGACGCTGTGCTCAGTGCCGTCATACACGACGCTGTCGCTGTTGCCGGTGATCTCGACCGTGATCTTGTCGGTTATCGAGGGATTCGGACGATAGGGGCGCTTCTCAACAATAAGGGTGCCGAAAACAGTTTCTATGGTGTAGTTCTTTTCGAGAGTATTGTCTTTAAGCTTGTACTCAAAGGTGTTCTCGCTTGAGCCGACCTCGGTCTGGCTGCCGGTGTAAGTAATGTTAACGCCTTGGCCTTCAACGAAACCTTCGCCGGTTATGGTAGACTCATGCTTTGTAAGCGGAGTGCCGTCATAGGTCTTGCTTGCGCTGCCGGAGGTGATAATAACGGTGCGCAGATTGATGGTCAGGGTGCCGGTCTTTGCATCTGTTACATAGTAAATATCTGCAAGGGGACGGCCAATGATGGCAGTTACAGGAATTACTTCTTTTTCTTTATCTCTATAGAAAAGAACGTCGTATTCACCAGCATCCTTGCCTTCGCCGAGAGCGGAGATGTAGTCATCAAGCTGAGCAGCTATATCTGCATTACGGTCTGCGGCTACAATTGCCTTAAAGGTCTTGACCTGATGAGTATTGCCATTGTAAGTAGCACTGTCGCTGTCCGCAGTGAGAACAACATTCTTGTAGTAGTAGAAGTTGATAACGTTGCCGGTCGTTTTTATAGTTATTGTCTGCTTATCACCATTCTCTACTGTGTAGCCATCAAAGGTTTCGGGGGAAGCCGAGTAGGGCTGTCCAAAAGTAAGGTTGTCAACCGTTTTGGTCGTCATCGGCTTCTCGCTATCGCCCATCCACCAGTAATTGATGGTGCAAGTCAGACCTTCAACAGGCTTCCACTCGCCAATGAGCTTTATGTTCGCGCCATCAAAAGTGACGCTATTGACTGCATCGCCTTCGCCGTTGATCTTCCAGCCGGAGAAAATGTAGCCTTCAAGAGTGCCGGGATATTGGAGAGTGCTTACTGTAGTGCCGTCAGCATAATAAGCATTATCAACGGGGCATGTGGGTGCATTTTCCGGTGTGTTTTTATATTCGTATATAATCTGATATGCCGGATCGATGGTCAGCTCGCCATCGGTAGTTTTCGTTACGATGTACTTATCGCTGGTATCTTTAGCGCCTACGGTAGTACCGGTGAATGTGACATCGTAAGTGCCAGGCTGTGTTTCTGTTCTTGTTGCTGTCACGCCATCGAAAGTGATGTTAAGTTCAGTCTCTTTGGCTGTATCTTCGGTGCTGTATGCTTTATAGCCGCTAACAGTTTTTGCAGTGTTATCAAATGTGTGGGTAGCGCTATTGGCAACGAGTTCAACATTCTTATAGTAGTAGAATGTGATCACATTTGCATTTGTGTCGGTTCCGATCTTTAGTTCTACAGCTGAATTAGAAACCGGGGTGTAGCCGTTGACAGGTACCGGGGTTTCGGTAACTGTTTCGTTAAACGTCTGGCCATCAACTGTTTTGTCTTCTGCGACCTTATCAGTCGTTCCGTTCCAATAGTAGTGTACGGTGTAGCTGAGGTCGGAGCGCAAAGTCCACGAGCCGGTGAGGGTGACTTTTTTGCTCGGCATGGTGAAGCTGCCATCGCTGCCAACGGTTGCGTCGGATGTTGTCCAGCCGGAGAAGGTGTAGCCATTGAGCGTGGGAGCCGCAGCGACTTTGACAGTATCTCCTGCTTTGCAGGATGCTTCACTGGGGAGTGCAGGTGCGCCGGTGGGAACCGTACCTGTGTACTCATAGGTGACCTTATATCTCGGAGCCGTGCCCTTTACGCCGGGGACGTTGAAGTAATAGACTTCACCTCCTGCGGTGAAGGTGGTTACTCCGTTTGCAGCATAGTAGTTGTTCTCATGAAATTCAGCAAAATTGGGGTCAAAGGTTACTGTGTAGGTCAGCTCATAAGTATAAGTGGTCTTGCCGCCATCAGTAGCTACCGTAGGATTACTGAGTTCCCATTTGTAACCGGTGGGAGTCTCAACGAAGTTATCGGGCTTCGAGGTTACGGTGATATGGTCGCCCATGGGGTCAAGAACCGTGCCGGTTTTTATGCCCTCGGTGATCGATGAGGTTATCGCCTTGAATGCAGTCATCAGCTCTGTAGTATTGTCTGCATTATAGGCATAGGTCTTGCCGCCAGCTGCCGGAGTTGCGATTTTATTCTTCAGGAAGTCACCGACAGTTATATCTGTGTGATTATACCACTCTTTGCCGTCGTCATATTCCTTTATTTTTTCATTCGCTGCGCCGAAGCATACAGTATACAGCTTTGCGCCGGTTTTCTTAAGGTTCGTTGCTGCGGCTTTTGTATTGGTGTATACAGCTTTGGAGCACTCCTTGCCATTGCCGCCGCCATTATCATTTGTTCCCCAGTAGGTCGGCTTACCATCTGTGAGAGCTATCACATTCTTTGATGCAATATCTTTAACTGTCGTATTGTCAAGCTGTGACTTTGCTTTAGACAAGCCCTGCTCAAAGTTTGTGCCGCCACCGGCGCTCAGACCTTCAATAGCTTTTATAGCAGCGTTGTATCCGGCTACCGTAGAAACATCCATCCATTCGCAAGCAACACTCGCGTTATCGCTAAAGCTTACAACGGAAACATAGCGTCCCAAGCCGTCCGCTGCATTATCTTTCAGGCCTGTTACTTTACCATCCTCAAGCACAGCACCGCTATAGCTAAGGATAAATTTACATGCTGCATCCTTTGCAGCCTTTAAGCGAGTCTCACTGTCCTGAACTTTTCTAGTTTTCCCAATCTTGCAGTTTTTGCTATGCTCATACCAGTAATTGCCAAGCAAATCACTGTGCTGTTCGGAATTATTGCATGTAGCACAAATGTCCATCGAACCGGATACGTCCATGACGAGCACAGTTGCGGCCGAGCCGGGCTTTGTGGTGGTTTCAGTCTGAGTTGAGACTACTTTCAGCGTGATATCATAAGTGTTATCAGCTGTTCTTTTAGCCGTCTTGGTCAAAGACAGAGTATTGTCACCTTCTGTCTTACATGTGACGGTATCTGTTGCTTCAGCGTCCTGCGTCCATGTGCCGTTGACGTACTTACCGTAGATAACGCTTTTATCTGATGATGCATCCGCAAATGCCGAGAACGGCAGGAGCGTGAAGATCATGCAGATGCACATGAGAAGCGCAAGTCCGCGTTTTCTTACATTCATTATTTTTCCTCCTTTTAATTAAAAAAATCCACCGCCTGCGGCAGAGCACCACATATTGTATCGCCTGCCGCGAACGCATACTATTGCGTGATTTTATTCTACTAAGAGTTAGCAAAAAAATCAATAGTAAATATGATTTTTAAGCGAAATTTTACATCCCGTGTCATTACATTGTGGTGACAGGTGTCGGTTTTTGGCGGTTTTTTGCGGCGTTGTGCAATTTTGGTTCTTTTTTGTGGCGATTTGACGCAGCTGAAATGCCTTCCCCTGCGTAGCTCGAGGGGAAGGTGTCGCCTTTGGTGACGGATGAGGTGTAATTAAATCTTTGCCGTCAGGCAAACACATTATGAAAAAAGGGCGGTCTGCGACCGCCCCAATGAATAATGAATGATGAATAATTAATAGTGAAT